>Ga0265780_10005424_pt1 | contig 16175 bp, 12 predicted proteins | sample P1T30metagenome_FD_192432 | JGI IMG/M metagenome (GOLD analysis project Ga0265780, IMG submission 192432) | Plant litter microbial communities from East Loma Ridge, Irvine, California - P1 T30 | ecosystem: Environmental > Terrestrial > Plant litter > Unclassified | place: USA: California... | reverse complement strand
GCGATACAATGGTACCGTTGCTATGATTATGGCGGTGTTTTGGTTGTTATTATACGTAGTAGTAAACTTAACATCTATCCTTTATCTTGGTGCATTAGCCGTAAGCAGTATATCTGGCATTGGTTTCTGGTATTGTATGACGGGTTTAGCAGTCTTCGCCGTTATTATCGCTTTAGGTGGTATGAAAGTAATTGGTTATACCGATGTAATACAAGTAGCATTTTTGATTTTTGGTGGTTTAGCTACAACTTATTTAGCACTAAACCTGGTGAGTGATCACTTTGGTGGCGATGGTGTATTAGATGGTTTAGCATTTTTGAGAGAAAAAGCACCAGATCACTTCCACATGATTTTCAAAAAGGATAGTGCAAATTACGCTTCCTTGCCAGGTATGACTGTTTTGTTAGGTGGTATGTGGATTGTAAACTTAAACTATTGGGGTTGTAATCAATACATCACTCAACGTGCTTTAGGTGCCGATTTAAAAACAGCTAGAGCAGGTATTTTATTTGCCGCGTTTTTAAAGCTTTTGATGCCTTTAATAGTTGTTTTACCAGGTATTGCGGTGTATATGTTGTATCAGGAAAAAACAGGTATTGATGTAAATTCGATGATGCCTGGTGGCGAACTTCGCCCGGATAGAGCCTACCCAACACTGCTTAACATTTTGCCTACAGGTTTGAAAGGTTTGTCATTCGCAGCATTAACCGCGGCAATTGTAGCTTCTTTGGCCGGTAAAATTAATAGTATATCTACCATTTACACATTAGATATTTTCAAGAAACACATTCAAAAAGAGGCTTCTGAAAAGACTTTGGTAAGAACAGGAAGAATGGTTGTAATTATTGCAATGGCTATTGCGGTTGCTATATCTCCTTTCTTGGGTATTGATAAAAAAGGTGGATTTGAGTTTATTCAGGAATATACAGGGTTTGTAAGTCCTGGTATTTTCGCCATGTTTATCCTAGGATTCTTCTGGAAAAAAACCACCTCAAATGCAGCGTTATTCGCCACAATTGGCGGTTTTGGTTTATCAGTATTATTAAAATTCTTACCAGGAATGATGGATCTATCGTTCCTACATGATTTTGGTTTCTCTGTAGCAAATGCAGAAGGTATTTACGAAATTCCTTTCTTAGATAGAATGGGCTTCGTATTTGTAATCTGTATTGTAGTGATGTTTACCATCAGTATGATTGAAAACAAAAAAGGCGATAAATCGAATGGTTTAGAAATTGATAGCAGTATGTTCAAGGTTGATCCAGGATTCGCTGTTGGATCATTACTGGTTTGCGGAATATTAGTAGCACTTTATTCTATCTTCTGGTAGAAAGATAATTGAATTTGAAAAGGGCTTTCTGGTTTAAACTAGAAAGCCCTTTTTGTTTAATTGAAAATTGATAACTTTATAATAGCCTACAAACGATTGCCAATTAAGGCTTTGCGTTAACGATTGCAGCGGCATCCCCCGATTTTTCATCGGGGATATAGCGGAAAGCGTGTTAAACCGAGGCTTTCCCGAGCTCATTGATGCCAAAAAATAGAAACTTATCAATAAACACCCTATTGAAATTAACATTATGAAAGCACCAGATTACTATCAGCCAATTATGCCTTACCTAGTGGTGAAGAATGCAGAAAAATTTATTGATTTTTTGAAGGATGTATTTAATGCCGACATCAGGTTGATTGTACCAAGAGAAGATGGAACGGTAATGCACGCGGAAGCCGTAATAGATAAGGGAACAATCATGTTTGCAAATGCGAATGAAAATTATCCATCATTCCCTGCAGGTATGTTTATTTTTTCTCCACGGGCAATTGCATTTTATGATCAGGCGATCGCTTATGGAGCAAAATCAGTACAAGAACCCGACAGAAGAGAATATGGCTTAAGTGCAGGCTTTGAAGATAAATGGGGAAATGTATGGTGGGTTACTGTTCCTGATTAGGATAAATTATTGTCCACAAGGGCCATCAGGAATTTCCTTACTGATTTTAATCACTTTCGTAACTACCAGTGTAGAATCGAAATCTGCGGAAACTGTTGAGGTATCAGATTTTGCAATATATCCTTCCAGCTCGACATAAACCGGCTCATAAGGTTTTTCGAAACCTAAGTTACTGTAAGAGAGCTCCAAATTTTTTACGCTATCAGTAACCCAATATTCTCTCCCATCTTCACAAAGGGTAAATGATTTCATTTCAGGGCCGAAACTGTAAAGACCTTTAACAATTTTTAACTTACTTTTCCCGCCTTCAGCTTTCTCCGTTCTATTACAAGCGGTAACCGCCACGCTAAGGAGCACAACAAATACAAATGCTTGTTTAAATAATCTCATTCTATATATTTTGATTAATCTGATCTATCTTTTTAACACTCAAGTTTGATGACAAAGCAGATGCCAAAAATGAAAAAGTGCCAACGGTGATAAATACTAAAATAAAGTCTTTCCATTTTAATCCGATGGGGTACGAATTTACCAAGGTTCCTTCGCCCATTTTAATGATTCCAAATGTATGTTGAACATAGTAAAAGGCCACACCAATTAACAGTCCAAGCACACAGCCAGACATAGTAATCATCATACCCTCGAACAAAAAAATGCGTTTGATTAATTTTTTGCTAGCGCCAAGACTGCTTAAAACGGCAATGTCTTTCACTTTATCAATAACCAACATGGTTAGGGAGCCAACAATATTAAATATAGCGATTATTAAAATGAATGTGAGCAGAATATAAACCATACTTTTCTCAGAATTAAAAATATGGTGCAAAGAACTATTCTGCTCAGCCCTATTTTTCACAATGTAAGCATTGCCCAATTTTTCTGCTATCTCTTCTTTATAGCTATCTACATCTACATTCGAATTAAAATCAATTTCAATCGCAGAAACGTTCTTCCCTTCATCAAGCAATTCTCTTGCAAAAGCGAGGGGAACAATAATGCCGTTATCAAACTCTTGCTGCACTTCAAAAACTCCGCTTACACGAATGCTTTTGGCTATAAAATCATCCGTAGGATTAAATGAATTTACTGAAATGTCTTTCTTGGGTGAATAGATTTCTAACTCGGTAAAGGGATCAAGCGTGTTTACATTAAGATAATTTTGCAAGGCAGACCCCATTACACCATTAAAACCACTCTTATTCTGTAACACAAATCGCCCTTGTAAAATAGTACTGTCTAACTTTGTATTTTTCAAATAATCATCACTTACGCCTTTAACCAATCCTACAGCCTGTTTATCATTGTATTTTAGCAGAGCTTTTTCTTGTAATACCTCCGAAAAAGCATAGACATCCTTGTTTTTTCGAAGTGTATTGAAATAATTTGTATTGGGATCAAAAGTTTTCCCTTTGGCAGGCGTAATGGCTATCTGAGGTGTAATTGTATCAAACATGCCTAACACTACCGTTTCAAGGCCATTAAAAACCGAAAGTATAATGATTAGTGCAGCGCTCCCAACCATAACACCAACCATAGATATACCAGATATCAGATTAATGGCATTGGTAGATTTTTTTGCAAACAAATAACGTTTAGCAATATATAGCGCTGTATTCACTCGGTAAAGATAGTTAAAATGGTATAGCTAAAACCATAAATGTATGATGATGTAAATCGAATTTACACTTATCGTTTTATGATTTTCTTCTAAAAAAACGGATTATGCTCCTTCTCAAAACCAATAGTGGTAGCTGGCCCATGACCAGGATATACTTTGGTTTCATCTGGTAAAACGAAAAGTTTTTCAGAAATGTTTTGAATTAATTGTTCATGGTTGCCACCTGGCAAATCGCTCCGGCCAATGCTGCCGTAAAAAAGCACATCACCTCCAATTAAAATCGAATCGGCTTTGCTGTAAAAACATAAATGTGCAGGAGAATGCCCGGGAGCAAAAATCAAATCTAACTTACTATTGCCAAAGCTTATCGTGCCTGTTTCACTCAGAAATTCATCCGGATGAGGCGAAACTTCATATTTTGTAAAACCCATAGATGGTGCATAACTTGGTACCGCCTCCAATACCTGAAGCTCTCCTTTATGAAACTTTGGCTTTAAACCATAGGTATCAAATACAAATTTATTCCCGAAAACATGATCGAGATGACAATGTGTATTTAACAACAAGACCGGATTAAGATGCTCCTGGTTAATGAAAGAAGTCAGCTCATTTTGCTCGTTGCCCTCATACATTCCAGGATCGATGATCACGCATTCATGAGTTTCATCATAAAGGACATAAGTATTTTCGCTATAAGCGTTGAATGTGAATTTCTTAAGGGTAATCATAACTTGTTATTGATGAAGTTGGTTAGATCATTAATTACGTACTCGGGGATATTAGCTGGAATATAATATTCACCCGGCTCACTGAGCGCACCATCGCCTTCGGTAAACGCATGGTTAAGCTTTGGATAACTCTTAATCACTACATTTTGAGCTTTGCCAAGCTGCTCCTTCCAAATGTTAACATCAGTTAAAGTGACCTGATAGTCGCGTTCTCCTTGTAAGATCAGAATGGGCAACTTTAGTTTTTTTGCGATTGATACCTGATCCATCTTATTTAATTCTGTAAAGTAACTGGCTGTTGCGCCTAATAAGACTTTATCTTGATTTTTTATTGTATCGGCATGTGTAATTTGAGTTGCCATTTTTAAATTGGTAGCCAATGTTGCAGAATCTTTAACCAGTTTGCGAAATTGTTCGCTAAGAACTACCCCGATTGGCCTAGCAGGTGCGGCAAGCAATAAAATGCCTGCCAGAGATTGATGACCTGTAGCAATTACTGGCGCTAGTTGAGCACCCAAACTATGGCCAAGCAGAAATACTTTTTTAGCATTTACGCCTTTTACGTTTCCAGCGTATTTAATTGCTGACAACGCATCGTTTATAACCTCGTCTTCAACACCAATGTTTTGGCCAGCTGGAGCAGATTTTATGCCGTAAACACGGGTTCTCTTATCGTATCTGATGCTTGCAATTCCTTTTGATGCTAAACCCAAGGCTAGATCGCGAAATGGTTTTAAATTGCCAGTTTGCTCATCCATATTTTGGGGACCAGAACCATGAATTAACACTACAACAGGATAATTTTCTCCTACTTTTGGCCGTGTTAACAAACCTGGTAATCTAAATTCTCCAGTTTCTATAGCTATAGTTTCTTCCAGATAACTATCCTTTTTTACATAATTAGGATCTGTATACTTAACATTATAATTCGTGGCTGTGGTAAAAAGTCCTGCTATTTTATTTTTATTATTTAAGGTTAGAGCGAAAACTGGCTTTGCCCGATCAAAAGCAACGGTAAGAAGCACATATTTTATATTGTTTTGAGTGTAAGGACTTGTTTTATTTATTGAAATAAAATTGCCGTAACTCGATAGAAACTGCTTTTGTAAAGATTTAATTTGTTCAAAACTTACTTTAGCCTTAAACTCATCATCAAAATAGGGATATGCTTTATCTATATTTCCATTAATAAAATAGTTAAAGAATTGATTGGCTTGCACCAACGTACTATCCGATTGTGAAAAGCAAACTTTAGTAAATAATAGGGAACTGATAATGAAGAGGCTAACTGAACGTGTAAAGTTTAATTTTTCCATCTAAATGTTGAGATCAAGGTATCTATGTCTATCTTAATAAATTTTACCACCGGCGCAATTGAATCGAACTGTGGTCGCTCGTTAAAGTATAATGCTCCTCTAAAATAGTGTTTGGCACTATCTGTTAAAAAAAACTGAACAGAAGAGGCGGTGTTTCCTTCTATTGCATAGTAAATGCCATAAACCTTTTGCTTTGGATAATTGATAATTCGCTGATCGATGGCGCTCGCTTTAATTGTATGTTTGAAAGCCAGTTTTCTGGCATCTTCTACCATTTCATCATAGGCACCTTTACCAGAAACATCATAATATGTTAAGTGCAAATACCCGTTAAATTGTTTGAAATGGAGGTTATACCAATCTTTTTGGGCATCTCTACTCTTATCTGCCTCTATTGTTGCATAACCTGGATACTTAAAGGTGTAAGGTACCGATTGTTTAAAAGGCTGGTATGATTTCGCCGGAAACTCAATTCGAAAATAACCTTTTGGTTTTGGACTATAATCATTGTTTTGGCAGGCCAAACATGCAAAGGTTACCATGAACGCAATAAATACTAGCGGTTTAAATTTCATAACTTTCTAGAATAAGTATTGCTTTCGTAAAAAATTAGCAATCGGCGAAAATGATAAGTTAAACTATTTATTCCAAATAGCCCAGGCTTTTTCTGCCTGTTTATGTAGCATTTCCAAACCGTTTTTTGTTTGAGCACCTTGAGCTGCAGCTTTTCTTAGAAAAGCAGTTTCTAAGGGATTGTAAACTAAATCGTAAGCGAGATGTTCAGCCCCAATTTGAGAATAATCGATTTCAGGAAAGCTATCCATATTTGGCGACATACCTAATGGAGTCGTATTAATAAGCAGTTTATGGTCTTCTAAAATTTCTTCTGATAGCTCTGAATACAATATTGCACCTTCCACTGGTTTACGCACCACCACCTGAAATGCTATACCGAGCTTCTCTAGCACATATTTAACCGCTTTTGCTGCGCCACCATCGCCAAAAATTAATGCTTTACGGTGGTGGTTGGTTAAAAGAGGCTCCAATGATTTATGAAAACCATAAGCATCTGTGTTAAAACCTTTTAAATAAGTTTCGCCCTCGAATCTTTTGATACAAATACAGTTTACCGCTCCAATTTTTTCCGCAGCTTCTTCAATCTCATTTAAAAATGGTAAAACACTTACTTTATGAGGAATGGTAACATTTAACCCGCAAAGCGATTGATTTTCTGCGAGCAGATCAGCTAAAGATTTTATATCCGCTATTGGAAAAAGCTCATACTGATGATCGGCAATATTTTCATCTGCAAACTTTTCGGTAAAGTATTTTTTCGAAAAGGAGTGGGATAATGGAAATCCAATTAAGCCGTATGTTTTCATAAGCAATGCTGCATTATGGAAATCAAGAAGCAACCTATTGATCTTTGTTAAGATTACTTCTTGATTAATAAATAACGATATAGATTATTTTGTCTGGTTTAAGAAATAATCAAAAGTATCTCCGCGTAAACCTAAACGGATAGTTTCTAATGGAATAACTTCTGCTGGTGCAATGTTGCCCAGGTTTACGTTTGTTCCAATTAGTTTGATAAACCAAACCTGTTGTTCTTTTTGTGGTGCTTCCCAAATGATGGTTTCTTCCGGTATTTGAGTTAATATTTCATCTACCAAACCCTCACGCACTTCACCACTTCCACGATAAATGCCCACGTTTCCACCTTCTCTAGCTTCGGCAATTACTTTCCAGGAACCAGCCTGAATTTCTGCCTGCATTAATTTTATCCATTTATATGGTGCGAAAATTTTTGCTGCATCTTTACTTCCAACTTCAGAAATAACAGTTACCTGCTTTGCCAATTCGCTGATGTAGCCACACTTCAAATCATGTTCAATTTCGATTGATCCATCAGAAACCTCTGCATATTCCATCCCATATTGGTCTAAAATGCGCTGATAATCTTCAAATTGATTACGAATAATAAAGGCTTCGAAAAGCGTTCCACCGAAATAAGTAGGAATGCCTGCACTTTTATATAAAGCTAATTTCTCTTTAAGGTTTGGTGTAACGTGTGATGTAGCCCAACCTAATTTTACAATATCTGTATAAACGCCGGCAACTTCTATAAAATCTTCTACCTGGCGAAGGCTTAATCCCTTATCCATAACCATTGTATAGCCGCTTTGGCGAGGTTTAGATGGACGTTCAGGAACGTTTAATAATGGGTAATTCATATGCGTACAAAAGTGAAAAAAATTTTCAGATTTATTTGTTAAATTTTTCTCACAAGGCTGTTACCTGATATATCGGTTTATCACGTTGATAATGGCACTGTTATCCTGTAACTGCGGCAAATATTCAAACAAAATATAATGCTTATCAGGATCAGTTGTTAAAGCCGTTTCTAAATAACCAAGAGCGTCTGCATAATTTCCCATGGCAAAAAGGTAGGCAACCATACGATAATATAACTCTGCAGCATCAGGATTATTCTTTATGGCTTCGGCAATAGTTTCTGAAGCGTCTAAAAGTTTTCCTTGCTCATAAAGCACTGTACTAAAATCCAGCCAGGCTTCTATATCCAGTGGATTGTACTCTAAAACTTTTTCATAAGCTGAAATAGATTCTTCTATCTGCCCGAGTTTGTAATATGCATCAGCCATAGCAAACCAGAAATCAGCATTTTCAGCTTCTAAATCAATTGCCTTTTTATAGAAATGAAGCGACTCAAAATAACGTTCCTCATGGTTTAGCGTTACGCCAATCCCGAACCAGGCGTCAGCCATTTTCGGATCCATCTTTACCGACTTTTTGTAATACGAACGAGCTTCATCCATTTTCTCAAGCTTTTCACAGCATTCTCCAATGGCGCAATAGGTATCTGCATTGGGTTGCTCGTATTCAAAAGTTTGCTTGTAAACATCGATAGCCTCATCATACTTATCCAGCTGAACCAAGGCGTTCCCTTTGTTAAAATAAGCCGAACTAAAGTCTTCTTTAATCAAAATCGCATAATCATAGGCATCAATTGCTTTTTCAAACAAATTTAACTTATGGAAGCTATTGCCTAAATTATACCATGCGGCATAAGAATAAGGATCTGTATCAATATATTGCTGGTAAAACTTAATACTTTCTTCTTGTTTATCAAGCACATCATAACAGAAAGCCAACTCGTACAAGCCGTCTTGATTTTCCATATTTTGCTCTAAACTTAATTTAATATAGGTGATTGCACTTTCATAATCGCCCATACTTTGATGCACATAAGCAATCTGTAAGAGGATTTCATCGGTGCTTTCGGCCAGCAGTAACGCTTTTTCGTAGTTTTCCAAAGCCTCGCTAAAACGTTCGGTATTTTGAAAAATATTCCCGCGTAGCAAATAAATATCTGGCTCTGATGGCTCTAATAACTCCGCTTTTTGCAAAGAAATAAAAGCCTGCTCATTATTATTGGTTAAAATAAACAGGTGTGCTTGTTTAATCAAAAAAACCGTTGCGTAAGGATGCTGGCTAATGGCAAACTCAACCACTTGCAATGCTTTAACCGGATCATTTTTCTCGATGTAAAAATCTACAATATATTCGAAAGCACCGGCATCGAAAAAATACTGATCCTGATTACGGAGCATTTCTTCGTAACGTTCTACAGAGCGTTGTGCGTCTTCGTTGGATTCAAAAAAGAATTCTTCTTCCATATTTAATAACTATTAAAGAACCGTGCCAATTAGCAGAAAAACACAATATAATTTTAATGATTTAAATTATTCATTCCATAAATAATTATTAACATTAAACTCAGATATACTCGTAAATAGCTGAAAATAAAGCTTATTGAATGTGATTAAGATGTGTGGATAATCAATCGATTTTAGCAACATCGCGGTTCCTTTTCCCTTCTTTTACAAAAATAATATAAATTTATGGGAGTAACGTAATTAAGAAGTCATGAAAAGGAATGCGGTTTGCGCCATTTTTTTGCTGTTTTTTAGCTATGGCGCTATGTATGGACGGATTACAAATTTTACATTGATGGCAAATTGAGCCATTGCGGCGTTAATTCTTTCCAATTGGTAAAACGCGAACAGAAGTGGAAAATTGTATATCTAATTTGATACAAGAAGGAAGAAAGAATGCACTTTGTAATCTGCAGATATTGTTCTGCAGATTATTTTAGTGATTCGATTAAATCGATAGCTTGATCAACCAATACATCTTTTCCATCTTGTATATTCCTCGCTGTCGGTCGTACCAAAATATCAGGAATAATGCCAATGCGCTGTGTTTCTTGTCCATCAGGATAATAAATCCCTAAACCAGACATGTAGATTTTATATGGACCAATAAATTGAACTGGCGTTTTATTTCCATCAGCTCCGGCAGTTTGGCTGCCTATAAAAGTAACATTTGGAATCGTCTTAAACATCATTGCCCAAAACTCTTCTGCGCTCTGTGTAGATTCGTTAATTAAACAAATCACTTTGCCGCTATATGCGTTTGGATTTGCCTTTCCTACGGTTAAAAGTGGCCCCGATGCAGTTTCTGCTACATGATTTCGGTATAAAAAAGTTCCCGGACGACTAAAATCAACCTGCGTTTTAATAGCATACATCATGGGTTTCTTTAGAATATAATTAAAAAGCGTAATCAGGTTCCCATCATCATTGTAACCTCTTAAATCGAAAATAATCCCCTTGGTACTTTTCAATGTTTGCATGATGCTATCTAAATCTTTTACAGCTAAAGAACTGCGATCAACATAACCTATGTTACCGTTTAGTATCCTGGAATAAACAGCTCTTTTCAGTTTTGGATCATAGTAAATCAATTTATTTTCAGGAGCACCTTCTTTATCCCATTCCGCATTATAATTGCGTTTTACCCTAATCACATCCACAGAAAAACCTACCCCATTTTTCTTCTGGCCTTGAACAGAAAACTTTGGCCCATCGCCATTAAACAAATAATAAAAAGCATCTCTAATTTTTACGCTCTCATTTGATGAAGAAATATATTTACTCTTCTGGTCTATTATATCCTGCACAAACTGGCCATCAATCACACCGATAACATCACCGACTTCTAAATTTGATTTTTTGCACAAATCAGCATTTACAATCTTAGTAATGATCACCATACGGTTAATCACCCTGAATTTAAATGGAGGACCAAGTTTTCCGAATATTTTATCATTTGGTGCCGGGGCAACTTCTGCATGGGTATCATTTAACGCTGCCGCGAGTTCGGCTGCAAACTTCGCCATGCTTAATTCATCTTTAGCTTGAATAGCTGTAGGAATAAATTTCTTCAAAGTTTCATCCCATGAATTGCCAATGGCGTATTTATAAGGATAGAAGTACTCAATTACGTTCCAAAACCTAAATAAACCCAAAAGTCGGTGAGCCGCAGTGGTATCCGGATAATTTTTTTCATTCGATAAGCCATATCTTCCATTTGATCCGTAGCTATAAAACGTACCCACGGCATCAGGTATCTTGCTTAAATTGAACAAAACCTCTTTCTGTTTTGCTGATAAAAGCTGATCTTTTTTGATCCAATCCAAATTAAAGTTTCTATGATCTACGGAATCATGAGCAACTTTGGCAACTACCTTTGGCCTATCCATTTTCAAATCATCAGCCTGCTTAAGCCACGAAGCTATTGTTGCATCCACCGCTATTTTTTTTGGAGCATTTAAAGACGAAATTAATAAACTGTCCCAGTTTAATTTGCCTTGAGAAACCACAGGATGATAGTATTTTAAGTAACCCCATGTTTTTCCTAATGAAAATAGCTCAGCTTCTGTAAAGGATATTTTTGATTGTTGCGCTAATGAAACCTGAGCGAGAAAAGAAAATAGCAAGATTAAGTAAGGCAATTTTTTCATAAATATTCGATAAAAATAATATGCTGAAAAGTAAATATAATTGCTCCAAAAAAAGGTTGATCATCAAAATTAGACGATCAACCTTTGTAATTTGTTGGCGATATTTTATTCTTTCCCCAAGTCTGCAGCTGCTTTTTTGAAGATTTCGGCTTGCTTATTCAAGTTAGTTTTTGTTTCGCCGCTTGCTGTTGAGGCTTGTTGCAATTTCCCTTGAGCAGTTGCCGCAAAAGCTCCAGAAAGTTGCTGATTTAAATAACTTTGCAATTTCAAACGCTCAATTACATCGCTAATACTTTTTACACCTTTAGCCGTAACTGCAGGGTTTGTATTTGCCCGTAAGTATTGGAAATACTGCCCAATTACGCCAAAAATTTTGTTTCGGTCGCCATTGGTCAGAATATTATCGTAGAATGCTTGATGCTCATCTTTAGGATCGCTGACATAAAGGGAAGCGATAGACGATGCGATATGATCTTTCGTATCTTGATCCAGTGAGGTAAGAGCGGATAACCCTTCCTGTGGTGCAAGTTTGGTTAAGCCAGCAACTGATGCCGCTATTACCTTGTACGAACGATTTTTTACGCCATCTACTAGTAACATCTTGTATGTCTGATCTCCGGTTTCTGCAAGTTTAGTAATGGCTGCAGCTCTCGCTTCGGTATTTTGATCGCTCTTTGCCATTTGCAGTAACACAGGCAAAGCTGCTGCTTTAATTTCGGCGTCTTCCAGATTCAAACCCTCGATACTCAAAGCCCTCAAATCACCAGATTTATCCTCTAAACCCGTTAATAAAACCTGCTGACCACTTTTGGCTTTGCTTTGCATGATAAATTGCAAAGCTTCAATTCTATTGGCATAAGTTGGTGCATTTTTGTATTGAAAATAGTAGTTCTCCGCAACCTTATTGTCGTTAATTTCACCTACCACAATTTTATCGGCATCAAAATCAATCAAATCTGGCCTAGCAGTTACATCAAAAGTAAAAGTTTGTTCACGGCTGTTAATCAGAATTTCTCTAGTAATTTTTTTCCCTCCTGCGTAAATATCAACTTTAACTGGCAACGTAAATATTTGTACCGCCGCATCTTGAGTTTGCTTAACCTTTACCGTTGCCTTTCCGTTTTCGTAACCATAATCCACTGCTAAAATTGGATGTCCGCCGGTGTAATACCACTGATTGAAATACGGGTTCCAATCCTTTCCTGTGATGTCTTCCATGGCCAAACGCAGCTGATGTGTTTCGCCATTTTTGAACGCGTTTGTAGTTAGATATTTGTTTAAACCTTTATAAAATGCTGCATCGCCCATTTGATTTTTCATTGCGTACAAGATAACTGAGCCTTTTGCGTAACTGATGTTATCGAACATATCCTCTTTATCTTTATAATAAAAACGGGCCAAAATTGGGCTTTCACCATTTTTAGTTGAGCTGATGTAAGACTGCAATTTTTCGTACCTAGACCTATCTTCTGCATCTTTACCTTCATCATATCCATGCCAGATAATCTCACCAAAAGTAGCAAAAGACTCGTTCATAGTTAAGTTAGACCAAGACTCTGCAGTTACATAATCTCCAAACCATTGATGAAAAAGTTCATGTGCGATGGTACCTTCCTCATTTCCATCCAATAATTCGCGATCTGTTTTCTGAATATGTTCACCGTGTAAAGTAGCAGTTGTATTTTCCATTGCACCTGAAACATAATCTCTTGCTACCACTTGCGAGTATTTGTTCCAAGGATAATCTACACCTAAAACATCACTGTAAAATTTCATCATTGTTGGCGTTTTACCAAAAATCTGTTTGGCAAATGGCGCATATTTCGGCTCCAGATAATAGTTTACTTCTTTTCCTTTGTAGGTATCTTTTGTGATTTTAAAATCGCCGACAGCCATCATAAACAGATAAGGCGAATGTGGCAAATCCATTTTCCAGGTATCCGTTCTGGTTCCGTTGGCATTGGCTTTCTGGCTGATTAATTTTCCATTCGATAAGGTGGTATATTTAGACTGAACGGTCATCGAAATTTCCTGGGTGGTTTTTTGATCAGGCTTATCAATAGTGGGAAACCAGGCAGATGAAGATTCTGTTTCGCCCTGTGTCCAGATTTGGATTGGCTTGTTTTTATCTGAACCATCAGGATTGATAAAATATAAACCCTTCGCATCAGTTATCGCAGCACTTCCTTGCACTTTAAGCTCATCCGGCTTTGCCGTATAAGCGATATAAACAGTATATTTTTCTGTATTTGTGTATTTTTTATTCAAAGCAATCACCAGCTTATTGTTTCTATAAACATATTTAAGTGGCGTATTGCCTTTTGCACCAACCAAAGCAACAGTTTTGATGTCCATTCCTTGAGCATCAAGCGTTAAAGAATCGGTTGCATAAAAGTGAGGCTTTAAGGTTAACCATTCTTTACCATATAAATATCGCTTTCCATAGTCAAAAGAAACATCTAATTTGGTGTGTACAAGATCATTGATTTTGGTGGGTGTTACCCGGTAAACACCTAAATTTGCCGATTTTTCGGCAGGCATTTCCTGAGCTGAAAGTACACTTGCTACGAAAATTGAAACAAGCATGGCGCCACAGGCAAAAAATTTTTTATTCATATTTTACAATTTAATAAGTCAGTCGTGTTTAAAGCAATATATTCAGAATTGTGAGCAAGTAAACAGCCAAATGTACTTTGCTTTATGCTTATTTTTTGTTTTTTTGTGTAAATCGTTAGATATATGAATACAGATATTCAATCCATTTTAAACAAATTAGGTGTAACAGAAAGCAATGCAGCTTACAGCACCGGAAGTAATTGGGGAACACAGCCAGACGCAGAAACGCTAAAAAGTTTTTCTCCTGTTGATGGTAAACTCATTGCCGAAACTAAAGTTGCTACCGCAGCAGATTATGAAGCAGTTATATTAAAAGCCCAAACGGCTTTCAATGATTGGAAAACTGTGCCAGCACCTAAAAGGGGTGAAATTGTGCGTCAGTTTGGCGATGCATTACGGTTGAATAAAGATGCATTAGGAACCTTGGTTTCTTACGAAATGGGCAAGAGTTTGCAAGAAGGTTTCGGCGAAGTTCAGGAAATGATTGACATCTGTGATTTCGCTGTTGGTTTATCACGACAGCTTTACGGTTTAACCATGCATAGTGAGCGTCCAAGTCACCGGATGTACGAGCAATGGCATCCACTGGGTATTGTTGGTATTATATCAGCTTTTAACTTTCCAGTTGCAGTTTGGGCCTGGAATGCTGCTTTGGCATTGGTATGCGGAAACGTTTGTATCTGGAAACCATCAGAAAAAACGCCTTTAACAGCAATTGCCTGTCAACACATTATTGCGGAAGTTTTCAGGGCCAATGATGTTGCGGAAGGTGTTTGCAATTTGGTTATTGGAGATAGAACAGTTGGCGAACTGATGACACATGATGGTAGAGTGCCACTGATTTCGGCAACCGGATCAACACGAATGGGTAAACAAGTTGGCGCTGCAGTTGGAGCCCGATTAGGTAAAAGTTTATTAGAATTAGGAGGCAATAATGCCATTATCATTTCTGAACATGCTGATTTGGATATGAGTTTAATTGGCGCTGTATTTGGTGCTGTAGGCACAGCAGGCCAGCGTTGCACATCTACCAGGCGATTGATTATCCATGAAAGTGTATACGACGCCTTTAAAGAAAAACTGGTAAAAGCTTACGATCAATTGCGCATTGGCGATCCATTGGATCAGAACAATCATGTCGGGCCGTTAATTGATAAAGATGCAGTATCAGCATATCTCGAATCGATACAAAAATGTAAAGCTGAAGGTGGAAAATTTGTTGTTGAAGGCGGCGTTTTAACAGGTGAACATTACCATAGCGGATGTTATGTAAAGCCTTGCATTGCCGAAGTACAAAACGATTTTAAAATTGTACAACATGAAACCTTTGCCCCGATTTTATATTTAATTAAATACAATACGTTGGATGAAGCTATTGCTTTACAGAACGGTGTTCCACAAGGTCTGTCATCTGCAATTATGACGCTGAACTTAAGAGAGGCTGAACTCTTTTTATCGGCAAAGGGATCTGATTGCGGAATTGCAAATGTAAACATTGGCACGTCTGGTGCAGAAATTGGCGGCGCTTTTGGCGGAGAGAAAGAAACCGGTGGCGGCAGAGAAAGCGGTTCTGATGCCTGGAGAGCTTACATGAGAAGACAAACCAATACGATCAATTATTCGAATACTTTGCCTTTAGCGCAAGGAATAAAATTTGATTTATAAAATTGAAAAAAAAACTGTATCATATCTCTAACCTTTAAATCTTATTGATGTAATGCTGTAAAATCCAGGTAAATGGAATTTTACAGCATACTCAATTTAGCCAGAATTAAGGGTTAAATATGATACAGTTTTATTAAAGAAGGAACTGATCTATTGCTTCAACAGCGTTTTGAATGCGAACATCTCCCAGGCCACTGATTACTTTATAATTCGCGTTTAATGCTTTCAGTTCCCGATGCCACACTTCCATGAAATATTCACGTTGATTAGGAAAATCCCTTAATGGATCATCCTGCCAGGGTAAATCTATATCCATTAACAAATAAAGGTCATAAGGTCTTTTTGGTAGGGCATCTAAAACCAGTTGCGGCGTTTCGCCAAGCATTTCATCAC
>Ga0265780_10005422_pt1 | contig 16179 bp, 22 predicted proteins | sample P1T30metagenome_FD_192432 | JGI IMG/M metagenome (GOLD analysis project Ga0265780, IMG submission 192432) | Plant litter microbial communities from East Loma Ridge, Irvine, California - P1 T30 | ecosystem: Environmental > Terrestrial > Plant litter > Unclassified | place: USA: California... | reverse complement strand
AACTGGTTTGCTACCGCCAAAATACGCGTCTACGACTTCTGTAAATACGCGTCCTCACATTTTATCGATACCGAGTCAACTACTCGACGCGCCTGCTAGGGCTGCTATGAATCTCCCGAATGGGTCTACAGCTCATGGACAAGCTAGGGCTGTGAGGGGGAATGCCACGACGCCAGAATACGAGTTTGAGCCAGAGTTGCTTGGCGCTGACAAGCATGAGGAGGGTGTACCTCTACTATCGCCAACTCCAATGAGGCCTGGCCAAAATCGTCCGGCCCTCTCTCGATCATCTTCAGCAGCTTCTACATCCTCGAACAGGGGTATCCTCCGTAGGATCTTTATCGACAGAGCAACAACCCCGAATCGACACCTTACACACCCAACGTTTCCCCCTCCCTCTTCATCTACATATTCCCCAATCCCTCCTCGACCACTCACAATCCTATCAAAGATAAACCTATTCATCAACCAATCAATCTCATTTGTCCTGTCTACATTCTTCTTGACGCTGGTGGTAGGATGGGCGATGGGTTCGGAATTGAGTAGAGTCTTGCCGAGGTGGTTGAGGAGTGGAGAGGCGAAGAAATTCCCATGGGACGACGAGAGGTACTGGAAAAAGGAGGGGAGGAAGATTAGTAAAGAGCCTAGAGATTATGCAAGGCAGGTTGGGATGGATATTGAGAATCAGACGGTAGAGACCGAGGATGGGTACTACTTGAGGTGGGTGTATTTCCTTCATTTCGCGTAACAGTCTTTCCAGAGGCCTACTCAATGATGGTTGCCATGCAGCTACACGTGATGTGCAGAAAGCTGATGATCAGGATGCACCGAGTCATCGATCCAGATGCGGTCACTCACGCAGACGGACGAGGTGAGTCAGCCTTCTTCTTGCACCCCAATACTTCAATTTATACAACCCTCACCATATGGCCCTATCGCATTTTCGCGATGCTACTTCCCACCACGCTCCGCCATCTTGTTCTGCGCTCTCCACCACGAACGACGGTCCAATCTGACAAACAGGCGGATTCCCCGTCTTAATCCTACACGGCCTCTTCCAATCATCAGGCTCATTCGTAACCTCCGAAGACCGCTCCCTGGCCTTCTGGTTAGCTAAACAAGGTGGATATCAGGTTTATTTGGGGAATACAAGGGGGATCTTCGATATGGGACATAAGAATTTCGGGAGGAATGATCCTAGATTCTGGGGTGAGTGCGAGTTGCGAGTCATGCCAGGCAGTCGACGAATGATGAGCCGGGTGATATTTTCAAAGTGACTGATCTTCAGATTGGACGATAAGGGAACTTGCTATGTACGATTTACCTGCTCTTGTTGATCATGTTTGTCAGGAAACTGGGTATGATAAGGTAAGTACTTCGAGCGTTTCTCTCATCCTACCGCTGCCTTGTCTCCTACCTAAACCTCACAATCAACGCAAGCATCGCGCTAATGACAGGTCGCATTCATTGGCCATTCCCAAGGAAACGGCCTCGCTTTCATTTCCCTATCACAATCAATGGTCCCATCCCTCGGAAAGAAATTATCAGTCTTCATAGCATTAGCTCCAGCTGTATATGCTGGCCCTTTGACGACTGGGTTCCCATTTACGGCTTTGAATAGGATTGAATGGAGTACTTGGAAGAGGTTCTTTGGAGTTCTTGATTTCATACCGCTCATGAGGTGGGCTTATAATTATTGTCCAGCCAAGATCTTCGTACGTCTTTTCTGGTGATATGGTGGTTGAGCAATGAAGCTGATGAATAGGCTATGTTGGGATAGTATGTCCTCTCTTGAAAGGTAAAAAGCATCGCTGACGGATAGTATCATGTTTGCTTTCCTGTTCTCTTGGACTGATACGAATTGGTAAGTTCCATAAAACCCTCCTGCCTTCGAGAACAAGGTCAAAGATTAAACTGATATCAGGCTTCGAAGACGGAAGACAAAGATGTTTAGGTTTACGCCTACGCCCGTCAGTTCTGCTAGTATCTTTTGGTAAGTCATTCGACTCCATGGAGAAGAGCTCCTCGATCCTCATCCAGAAACTGCGCGTTCCTGATCAAACCGCCTCCGCTTAGCTCAGACAGCTGATCATCAGGTGGTGCGGAAAAGGCGGTTTCGCAGATCGGAAATGCACATTAGACGATACTTTGGACAGATGGTTCGATAATCGGTTCCCACCATTATCGATATATCACGGAGGAAGAGACTACCTTGTTCTTGCCGAACCGTTGATTGAGAGAATGAAGACGAAAGAAAAGGATGTTAATGTTATCAAAGTCACGAAACTGGATCTGTCAGAGGTACGTCCCTTTTTCTGCTCCCATCTTCTTTCATCCTTTCACTACCGTGTACAAATCACATCCATCTACCATTCTCTGCTCCGCCCAACGCGTCTTCACTCACTCCATGCTCGTTTGCTGACCTTCCAGCACTGCGATTTCTACTGGGCAGCAGAAGCTGTAGAATGGGCGTATACATCCATGCTGGATGATATTGAGGCTACTCGATCAAAATATCCAGGAGAAGAAGGCGAAGAGAGGGATGAGATGCAAACTGAGACGGAGTTTAGGATGGATGTACAGCATGAGGGATAATTGCTGTTGTGTATCCCTGGTACGGGTTTACTAGTATGGACATTGAGTATAGATGGGCGATCATAGAATAGAGTTCGTTCATACCGATTTGAGGCCGGTGTGGATGTCATGTAATCGTACATTATCCTTCGTCGCTGAGATCTCTGACCGTTCACAGCCAGCAGAGAGAGCCAGGTAAAATGCGAAAACAGTAGAAGATGGGCACACCGTGTCAGTTCTTGTACATTTCACGCTGAGCATCGCTCCAAGCACAGCGTTGTGTCTCATGCTACGCCGAGTCCAGGTCAGAAAGCCGTTTCGAGGAGCGAACATCCAGATTAGATTGCTCCGGCCCGGTTGCTCCGGGTAAATGATTGTGTTGCGGCCGGCGACCGCTAATATCACTCTTGATAACCTCCTTTTGAGGAATTCGCTGCCTGATACTATGCCAAGTAAGAGACACCACTCTCAGCTGAGTACTAGCTGACATTTGCAGAAGCCTGCGTGAGTGTCTTGTGGTCTTGGATTGCCCCTGCTTTGCAAGCTTGATTACGCGAACGAGAGCCTGACATTCAGGATGCATGCTATCATCGCAAAGTGAGATGTGACGGTATCGAAGGAGAGATATGTTCGAGATGTCTGGCAAATGACCTTGACTGTAATCATGATGGGCGTAGGAAATCGAAAATCACCCGGATCGACGAGTGAGTCGACCAGGACCAAGGAAAGATACTGATTTCTAGACAGGTCAAATCGTTGACATCGGAATTGAAACGGGTCAGAGAGCAGATGGAAACTATGCAGCGAGCAATCGACACGATGTCTGGCATCTCGACCAATAAACTAGCTGCAGTTCCACATGCTCGGCAAGATGCGCATAGCTCGGGAGAGTCAAGGGATACTTTCAATCCAGCCGGACTGCATGCACACAGCACCGGACCGGAACAATGCTCAGTATCAGGCGCAAGAGGTCTCACGAATGGCAGTACTTCTACCTATGAAGCGTCTGCGAATGATGAGGAGATCGAGGATGATCCCTTGGACGAGTTGGCGTCAATGGCTCCCCTCGGCAAGATGGTCACCGACGCCGAAACGATTCCGAAATTTCGAAACATTAAGACTCACTCTTTCGACGGGAGTCCACTGAGTCATCGCTCAGATATCCGTACTAGTCTTGAAACTTCCACGCGTCTCCCTGGCGACCCTGTAGCCTTGGGTCTAATCAGCGAGACGAAGGGTCGCAAGCTGCTTGAAGTGTGAGTGATGGATGGGAGATGAGATAATACTGGGCTGACTCTGATAAGCTACTACGAGCAAAGTCATCAATCGCTACCTATTCTCGATCCTCGATCTGATACTTGGGAGAGGTAAGGGATGGCTGTTCGCGTCTTCGGATGACCTGAGCTGATCGACAGCGTGCGGTCCCGGTCGCCATTCCTTCTCAGTGCTCTGCTCTTTGTCGGTCTCATTGTCGATGGGAAAGGCGGTAAGTCCGAGATACCAAAAGACCATACCTCTTCACTGACTCTTCAGCTCCTGCAGGCGATGAACAGCAGAACCTACGTTCTCACATTATGTCTTTGGGTATGCACTTTCTCCCGCTTCCATACAATACAAGGGACTGATGTAGTTATCAGCGGCAACAGAGGTACTGGTCCCTTCTAGCCATGTAGTCACCCACGTCGAAGGGATCCAAGCGCTTCGTGAGTGGGGCGCGTGTGAAGGGACTCATCCGCTAGTTATCCTCTCCGGTTGGGGTCAAGCAGGCTGGAGGTTCAGTGGACATGCATTTAGGCTAGGGTAGGCTAGAGTGGGTGATTAAGCTGACTGGTAGACTCGAAGCCCAACTCCATCGATGTCTTCCCACATTAGAGTATCTTGACCCGGAGTCGCCCGAGGTAGATCCCAGAGACCTGCAAAAAGAGCAAGTCAGAGTAGTTGGGGCGAGATTGTGGCTTGCGGTGAGTTGACATTTTGATTTATAGAAGATGAGGCTGACGCAGGTGGAAGATTTGTAAATCGGAATACGAGTGAGTGGACAGCTCCCGATTCCATACGTATATCGCTCATCTGCAGGATGGCTTTCAACTATTGCAGACCATTGCTACTCGGAGATGATCCAAGTTCATCTCTAGGTCGTCGATTCTTGCAACATCCGATGAGCAACGTCACCGACGGTCGGCTGGTATCTGCCGTTGAGCTGTTGAGCGGCAGAAGTGAGTCTCAGCGAAGGCAAAGGCGAGTATGACTGACACTGGGAGCAAGAAGCCACCTTACTTTCTGGGGACCGGTCGATATGGGTGTAGAACAGATCTCTGAGGAGGTCAGGCGAGATAATGAGTTCTACGATCGGTGGTTTATAGAATGGGATGCCTACTATAGTACGTCTGACGTGGATACATGGCTTTGACTAACGGCAGACTTGATTGGTGTGCCGCAAGGCAACTATATTCGCGATCTTCGTAAGTTCTTTTGAAGCTGCTTGACTCGTGCTGATTGCCCAGTGCTGTCGTCAAAATGTCATGCCGTGTTAGTTATCCTCTCAGTTCCCCTTCTACCAAACTGACTAAGATCAAGTCTCACCACCAACTCTCGGCTCCTACACGACTTGGCTGCGAATCACGGAAGCTCTCTTTCTCAGAGTCAAGCCGAGGCCTTGTCCAAAGCGGTCCATGCTGCCTGGACACTACTACAGATGGTCACAAGTGAGCAAGGTGTGAGTACAGCGTGATTCCCCCTCCTCTGTATGTATTCTGACTATTCGAACAGTATGGCAAACGCTTCGCTAGTTGTAAGTCACCCCGATCTCAGATTATGGAATGCCACAGCTGACGATATAGCAAACACATTGACCCGTGAGCTCTACCGATTATGGAATCGGCTGACGTGGGAGATATCGGCGTGATTTTTGCAGTTCGCCTTCTATTGAGACTTGTCACCCTTGCCCCAATCGATATCGACCTTCGCGAAGTCGGCTGCAAGATTGACCAGTTCGTGACTGTCCTACAGCAGGGTGGGTGTACATCGTACTCAGTCCATGGCAAGCTGACAATTATAGTCCCGGGTCAGCTATCAGTGGAGCGGATCAGACGAACATTACTGAGAGCGCGCCGTGCTCGTATCCTGCCACCGAGATCTGGTGTCTCTACACCTCTCGATAACACAGATGTGACCGGCGGTGTTGACCCATCCGCCGCCTTGACAAGTACGCTTGGTCTCGCATGGTACCCGGATCTACTAGCAGAGCCGGGTTCACTCCCATTGAATATGAGTGTAAGTCAATCGTACGCCCCGACCCGACCCAAAGCTGATTCAGATAAGGGTCCTTCCGACACTGCGAATGGCTTCGACGATGATTTGACGGACCTTTGGCAGATATTTGGGTCCTGAAATCCCGGTCTCGAAATAACAATGCAATGATTCATGCAAGCTGTATCTCCTCAGTCTACACCGAAATCCAGGTTCTGTGCGACTGAATCGACGGGTAACCTTGGGCCATATCTGATACATCATCTAGAATTCCAGAGGGTACTGAGGAGGCGTTGTCTTCTTGAAGCCGATCACCAGCTCAGGTACGCCAATATCCCCTTCCCATGTATACTCCAGCACATAGTGATATGCACCATGAGGTCTAGTCTCGGTACCGAATTTTAGAGTCCGCTGACCTCGTTCGACAACGTTCCCGCTAAATTGGATGTCTAGACCAGGAAGACTCTCGTGGTCGGAATCGAACGATTTGCCGTCAAGTTGGAGGAACGGTAAAGACCCGATATGAAGTCGCAAGACATTGCTCGATGGGGAGTTGGCGAAATCGACGGGTTTCGGATATTTTACTACCAGCGATTCTGCCGAGGCTACCATGGACGCGCAGGCGGAAGTCGGCCAGACCTATTGTGTCAGCATTATGCTAAGTCCACGCTGGCATGACCTACACTGAGCCAACCGACACCTCCCCCATGTTTGCCCGAATCCCACTGGATCGTTCCCGGCACGAACTGAGCTTGAATACCTTTGGGTCCTCCCAGGTGATCCTCGTCAAAGGACACTCCACCAACGCTCAATCCTTCCTGTAGATAGAAGCTGTACTCCCGCGGTCGCTTGTCGTGGGGTGGGAAGATCGACTTGGGCTCGTAGAGATGCGGAGCGTACAGTTTCGAGAATCGAGAAGTCAGATCTGTATCGGCAATGATTGGCGCCTCCACATAGGGCGATACCAAGATTTGCATAGGTATCAAGGCCCCATCGGAATAGTGGCTCGATCCGTTCAATGGTCGAGGCATTGGCACTGGGACATCGAGACTGGTCAGAGCGGCGATAGGTACAGCGATAGATGCGTAGTACTGAGTCATACAGTATCCGTAAGTCCGGTCCCAGGGACCCGCGATATTGAGTAAAGATGGGTTGTATGTTTGGCCTGTACATCAGCCATGCCTCATTTGACCACTGACCAAGAGAAACCCAGACGCTTTTGATGAGATCGGGAGCGACTTGGTGAATTGCCGAAGATCTGGGGCAGTATTGGGCGAGACCGAGAGCCATGAGCGTGATGCCGGCGTAGGTGGGGGAATTGAATTCGCCAGGCGAATCGTATTTTTCCCATAAAGCAGTCGACTCTGCGGTCCACCGCTTCCAATGTCAGCATCCTCTTTGACCCTGATCGAACGCACTCACATCTGATTTTTCAACGAGTTCTTTGTCTCCCAACAGGTTGCCGACAAATGCTGAGCAGACACAGCGGAGGTACCATGGCTAGAGAATGAGCTTAGTCGTGGACGCATTACTCACATTTGAGTACGAAGGCCACATGTCATCGCCATGCCAGTCACCTTCCCGTTTTGCGTTTCCTAAACATGCAACATGCATCGCCTTGTGCAACCTCTTTCTCACTTCAGGCTCAAGCTTATCACCAAAAAGCGACTCGGCTACAATCCCAGCCATAGTCACAAAAAGCCTTAGTCGTCAGCTATAGGCGACTGGGTATGATCTTGTACGTACGCATTATTGGGATCATATGAGTCATAGATCTCTCCCTGCCATAACGCGTCCTTTCCGCTCGAGAATGGCACATTGAGCGCTTTCTTGAAACTACCATAGTTCTGCTCGAAGTCGGTATCGAGATCCTGCATGGTCAAACTGTTGGACAGCAGCTTGTTGGCGGTGGTGTCATCGCCTTCCTTGCCTCTCATGAAGAGTCCTATAGAATACCACGACGATAGCTTGGCTGAGCCCCACCTGGTAGTGTCAGAATTGCTGACATAGGGATGACTCACAGTAAAGGAAGAGCTGCGTTCGCGTCGAGCATGGCCATGCCCTCGTCAAACAGCTGACGATGGGTGTCATTGTAAGATGTATCATTGAGACCGACAAACATTTTGGTAAATACCCAGAAGGAGAGAGTGTTCAAGAGAAGATGGAAGACTTAGTGGGGTAAAATGCGGCAAGTCAGCATCACCTGTCGAATTGTCGGCGGAGCGGCGGTCACTAGCGGAGATGCGGCGCCGGAGGGAGTGGCTTGATTTGTCGATCATAATTAGTCACTTTCCGGTACAAAAGGGCCGGCGGGCCGGACGCTTAGGATGGGGCATGCAGACGAAAATAGGTGCCGGCGATAGCAACAAAAGCACAAGCACGGGGCGACCGAGAGGGGCTTCGGTCTCAAACGCGGAGATGCGGATCCGCGCAAGTTGGAGCAGGACGTATATAGAGGGGCACCCCTGTGGAGACGCTAGTGATCTTCATCCCCGCACTGGCAACCCGGCGCAATGAATCAAGACGACAAGATCGAAGTCAAGCATCAAGATATCCAACATGACGACGATGTGGATCACAAGCAAGAGAGAGATCACGAGCCACAGCAGATACAAGCCTTCGATAAGCTTTCGGTCTGGCAAGCCGCCAAGATGTATCGAAAGATAGGTCTTGTCTGTTTCATGGCTGCTTTTTCGGCCTCTTTGGATGGCTATCAAGGTATGTTCGAGCTGTGAAAGGGTCTCCAAAAGACGTACGCTGACAGACAAGGATCTTTCAACGGATCAATCGTCTCCAACAAAGGCTTTATTCGCCAATTTGATCCCGGAGCCAAGGTTATGAATGCCAAATGGGTCTCTGCTTGGGGTGGAACTGCAAGTGCAGCCCAATGTTTAGCTCAAGTCGCGATCTCTTTCGTCAGTGACAAATATGGACGAAGGATCGCTCTTTGGACGACCTGGATCTTCTTGACAGCGGTAAGTCACTTGAAGGCGTGCCTGTGAACCAAGTTGACACGGTAGTCCATCTTTGCCGAATCTTTCGTGACAACTACAGGAGGGTGGCTCGGAGCCAAATTATTATCTGGTGCCGGTGTAGGAGCGATGCAAGGAACACTTCCGCTGTTCATCAACGAGCTGGCTCCAACCCAGATCCGAGGACTTTTCACAGAAGCATACACATTGTGAGCACACCAAGTTTCAAGCTCGTGAGTTATGAAAGTAGCTGATGTATCAGCTGGTATGTCACTGGTCAGCTCATGTCGGCGGTCGGTCTTCAGAGACTCAACAAGCTTCACCCCTTCGATTTCCGCCTCGCGATTTACACTCAGTGGGGCATGATTGGGGGCTTGGCGATTGTCTACTGTTTCCTACCCGAATCTCCATGGTGGTTGGTCGGCAAGGACAAGACAGATAAAGCACGCAAGACACTCTTGATGTTGAAAGGTCGAGTTCCAGGCTACGACGTCGATAGCGAAATTGCGGTCATGCAGAATACCATCGCCGAACAGCGACATCGAGCGGGAGAAACTGGGCAAATGCCTCTCAAGCGAATCTTCATGGGACTTAACGGCAAGCGGCTCATCATTGCCCTTTGGCCCAAACTATGTCAACAATTTGTTGGACTTTCCGTCTTTAACAATTACGCCACCTACTTCTGTGAGTCGCAAACTACCATGTGAAACTCTGCTGACTTCTCAGTCCAGATCGCCGGAAACAAAGACCCATTCCTCGTAACGGTCATTTTGTCCTGTGTCCAACTCATTTCAATGTGCTTCACGATGGTCCTTGTCGATCAATGGGGTCGTCGACCACTGACCGTCTACGGTTACATGGTGACGGTTTGTGCGGATTTCGGAATGGGCGCCACCGGTATGTTCGACGTCGCTGGGCGTCCCGAGCTCGGCAGTCTTCTCGTATTCTTTGCCTGCCTAGCAACCTTCTCCACCACCTCAAGTAGCGCAATCGGTTACGCTTATCTTGCGGAGATCCCTAAACAGGATTTCAGAGCCAAGTCAGCTGGATGGGGTCTCGCAATTCCAAACTTGTTTTCAATCATGGTGAGTTCAAAATTATTCGAGAATAGAACTGACTAGCCTAGTTCTCATTTGTCACGCCGATCATGCTCAAAGGTGCTCCAAATTGGGGAGTACGCACTGGATTCTTCTTTGGGTGCACTGGTTTCATCGCCGTTGCTGTTGCGTGGTTCATTGTTCCAGAGACTGCTAGGGTACGTCTGCCCTTCCTCTTGTGGCCGCTCGCCTGCTGACATCATTTCAGAGGACACCAGCCGAGATTGACGAGATGTTCGAAAAAGGTGTCCCACTTCGAAAGTTTAAGGGATACGTCACCGAAGTACAGCAGCAAGTCCTTCCGCCATCCCACGAGCGGAGGCGAGATGATGGAGGAGAGTAGAGTGGTCATCAGACGCCTCAATAGTCTCTTTGTGATGGTAGTGCTGCTTCTCAGAATCAGAATCAATAATTGGGTATATCGCTCTCTTGCATGTAAATATGTTTCAAATCGGCACTCGCAGGGCTGTGAAATGTTGTTGAACTTGAAGCGAAGCCAGGTTGGAAAGTCCAGACTCATCAGCCTATGTACGATCTCGGATCCGGATCAAACCCCTAGAGAAGGTGTTACGCACATGGTAGTATGTCACCGTTCACTAGATTTGTATGTAAGGTCCCCAGATTTGCTAAATTTACATCTGAGACACAGCTCCGCCGCCATTAGCACCCGGCACGAAACCCGACCGGCTTACTTTCGGTTCCAAGAAAGAAGCAATCCATCGCTTTCATGTTCGACAGGCACTATGCCTTAGGCACGTCTGTCTCATTTTCCGGTTCCTGAGAACATTATTGAAGACTGCAGTGTTTTAGCGATTGCCTCGTGAAACAAATAGTTATAGATTGGAAATCCTCGAGGACCCCATTTCAAAGGTGCCTATGACTTTCGGGTCCGACTTGCTTCACCGCCCCATTTCAGCCCTCTGGGCTTGTCCGCATGTACCTGGCTGAACTGAAGAGGGTTGACTGGAATCACTCAATTAAGCAATTGACCGATAGCCGAATGACCGGTTAAGAAGTGTGTAGGGGCGTAAACTTAACGTAGTATACTCCACGGAGGCCCGGGCATGGACTCTACTACTCCGCCTCGCTCTTTCTGAGCCCAAGGACGTACGTGGAGCACAGAGGTGGTGCTGCATCGCCATTCGGCTAAAAAGCGAGCGAGCTAGGCTGACGAGAGTTAGAGGTAGCCGAGTCCGGCTTCAGATGCAGACATTTAAGACATCCCTCTGTCTCTGACTTCGTCTTCCCCATTCCTACCTTCATACTTCCGCTCAATACGTACATACCTCACTCGTACCTTACATCACTATACGACGCTTCACCTAACACCAACATCAAGCAACAATGTTCAATCCCACCTTCCTCCTGCTACTTGCCCTGGCGACCTCTGCGTCACCTGTCAAGAGAGCCAATAACCAATTGATAGTCTCATCGCGAGATCAGAAGTGCTTGTCGCCAGCTGGCGGAGCTGCTGCTGTAGCTGCTGGCCAGGTCGGTAATGGTACGCCGCTTGTCACCATAGACTGTAACTCGGCTGCCAGATGGGATATCTCCCCTGGAAGCGGGAGTGTCGTCTTGACTGGTACGAACTTTGCCATGGATGCCGGAAGCTCTCCAGGCAACAATGGCCTGCTCAAGGTTAATCATCGAGTATAATGAGTCGGAAGACATACTTATGACGTAGACTTGGCAATCATATCCCGGTCTCTTCCAGCAGACCTGGTACCTCACTGCTGATGGCCGAATTGCTATCACCGGTGGTAACCAATGTTTGGACGAGGGTACCAATGGTATGTTTCTTCCTAGTGTTGCCCTGCTTTGACCGTTCTTCTTTTGCCCCCTATTCGTTGCCTTCCTTCGATATCCTTATAATGCGGACCACTGATATATAGGCCCTCAGACTTACCAATGCACAACCGGAAACGGCAACCAAGGTCAGTCTTCTCTTCTACGCCACAGCAGCACTGACAGTCAGCTTGGTCCATCCGAAACAAATCAGGCCCTACACCCCCAACATCTTCTTCCTCCGCCTCACCTTCACCCTCGACCACTCCGCCACCTTCGAACGGTGTCTTGCCCAACGTACCCCGAGGAAACGTCTACACCGACCCTGCTGGAGGTGGAAAGAGGATTCATCCTTTCAACAGAGATGATTTGTGCTTGACTGTACAAGGCGGAAGTGCGTTCGTGGGTGCGCTTGTTGAAGTGTAAGTCAATCTATCGGTCGTTGATCTGAGTTTATGATGTAGGACTTACTGTTTCCCCAACTCGTCGCCTTACGCTCAATACCAACTTTGGGACACTACCAACACTGGACCCATCAAACTTCACTCCAATAATGGATTATGTCTCGATGCTGGATCTAATCCCTCCAACAATGGTGTCGTGAAGGTCTGGTCATGTGGTGGATATGGGCAGCAGCAGTTCACCCAGTTCGGAAACCAGGGAACCGTTTCGACCATCAATAGTGAGTCCTCACACCTCTTCGCTGACATGGTCCATGACTTATCCTAGACCAATGTCTTGATGTCCAACTAGGTTCTGGGCCATCTTATCAGCCCAACTACCCTAACCAAGGTGTTCTCCAGACTTATCAATGTTACCCCGGATCTCCTCAGCAGAATTTCCATCTCCTTTATTAGGTGATTTCTAGCTCGAGTTTGATTTTGTGTTGGCTACGGACAATGAGCTAGGATCTTAGTAGTTCGGACTTTTGAATTATCGTATCTGAATGATATGTCGGACATTTAGTTAGGTGACAAAGACAGAAAAGTAGTATTGTTAGTAGTATAGTCGATATAATTCAATGTATGCCTGAGGTTCCTGGGCTGGATACACTAATCTGCCGACGTGATTTGTCGGTTTGCCATGGCGTGGTCTGAATCGGAATACAAGTATGTCCACGCAGTACTATGCGACTCATGAGGTTGAACCTATAAAATACTAAGGCTTGGGTATCTACGTATTTTCTTGTTGAGCCATTCATGGAAGTAGAGGTAGGATCGAATAAATTATGCCCTACTTTTTCCGCGCATCAATCAATTGATCGTTAATCATACACTAAAGATGGTCAGATTCAAGGTAAAGCCCAAGAGAGGTATGTCCAGTTCTTCCTGCGTTCGATAGCCAAATCAAAAGATGGAGAGGAACAGACAAGAGGTTGGAGCGAAGGGAGAACAAGTTCATAATGAACAAAAGCTGATTATCCAGAAACGGTCCCACCCCCATGTCTACCCCTACTATCCTCCCTTCTAGCATGTTTCGCAACAACAGGTGACATGCGTGCGAATGAAGCTTGTAGTAATGCTGCTAAGGCATTACATACTTGTATGGCTGGAAGTAAAGGAAATGTCAAGGCTAGCAAGAGTAGTGTGAGTACACAAGGATCGGAGATCCAAGGGTTTTTGTATTGTCATACGACTGGAGCTGATGTTTAGATCAATCATCTACTCAGTCAGGCTAGTAAAGGCCGTTAAATCACTTTTTCCGACAAGCAAAAGAGCATCAGACGGGATCTGTGAACGCAGACGAAGAGGAGGAAGGCATATCGATATCGGACCTGGAATATTGTTGTATAAGCATCATGCATCACTCACTACCACACGCCTCCCTCAGTCAGACAACCACGAGTATTCGAACGAGAGCAGGATCCAGAAGAAACTGGCTAGAATCAACTGGGCATTCCCTTCCGACGCTTCCTGGAACACAACTTCACCAGTCACTACTGCATAATGAGTTTGAGTACCAAATTCATGCAAGTTCAAGCAATGCTCTACCACCTTTATCTCTCCTCACTAATGCTCTCAATCTCCTATGATCTGCTATCGCTCCCTTGCTCCAACGTCTTGTCGACGCAAGCTCACTGACCACCAGCAGCCTTGGCTCGGTCCATGACACCCTTCAATTCCTCTGCTGCCTCTACTAATGCCTTTCCGAATTTCTCAGCATCGTTGTTCTTGGTTGTGATACACCATCTGATGTGATCGTCGTGGATTGCGTAGGAGAGGCCGTAGCCGTCTTCGACAACTTATTGTCAGCTTAAGTCCTCGCGAGTAGAGAATGAGTGGACGCTCAAGGCGTGACATTTGGGAATAGGTGATAGAGAAGAGGAGGAGATAAGAAGAAGAGGCAGGAAGCAAAAAAGACTCACCTTCTCCGTAACCCCACCCTTCGAGGTAATTACTAGACAATTGACTAGTACTCAATTCCCAATGACTACTCTTTGCATGAACCCCTTCTTCAAACACTTCCGGCATCTTCTCTCCATCTTGGAGTAATTTCTTCAATCCAAACATGTGTCGATCCACACCCTGTCCATCCGCAGCCCAGGTAGAATATTGGATATGTCGTCTAACAGCTTCTCTGAACTTTTTCTCTCGATCACTATCGGATGAAGAGGAAGACATCATTGCTTCGCAGAAAGCTTTAGATTCGGGTGATGAGGATCGAATGACTTCAGTTCGGCCTAGTAAGAATTTTCGAGTTTGACATGATTCGTAAACTACTGGTGGTCTTCCATTTAGACGGTAGAAAGCGAGTTGTTTGACCATTTGAGCCCAAGCGTCAGGAGAGGCTTTATGGGCTTTCATTACGTTTTTACCGTATCCCTCGAACTTGACCATCTGGTACAGTCAGCTTTTGCCACGAGATAAAGAGGAACAAGAAAGGGGACTTACCTTCAAATCCTGCTGAGCCATTTCTTCGCCGAACCCTTGGTACGACTTTGCGACTGCCGATTTAAGTTTATGATCCATCTCAAAGACGACTTCGTGAGGCGATGGCATGGGCGAACTGTTCTTTTCGGATTCAGAGAGTTCCAAGGGAATTTGACCCTTTTCGATACCGGCCAACATGAATTCGTTCATCCTCAATGTGGGTGTTCCGTCGAGCATGGAGTCTAACATCAGCCCCTTCTCAACCGATTCAGAGAAATATAAGAAAGCGGAAGAGGGAAAGAGACCTACGTTCACCGTTGAATCCAGACTCTCCGGACTCATCGACAATGATTTCATGTTTATCGAACCACCTGTTCTTGCCGTGTCCCGACTGCGCACTCCTATCTAGTCCTCCAGACCAGTACGACCATGCCCGCTCATCATCTGTTGTTGGAGTGTAGTCATCCAATGATACGAGGAGGATAGCAGATTCAAGAGCTTGAATGGCAGCGGTGTTGTTTGGTGAGTAATCCATTAAAGCTCGTCGGAACTGGAATCAGTCATTTTCTTGTACTCTTCGTTTTTCTCGGACATACCTCGGCCCAAACATCTCGATCATCTGCACAAAGAACTCCAAGCCCTTCTCCGGGTGTACCATCTGCCATCCTCTTGACCTCTCTGAATGCCTCTGCTAATTCCGCCTTGCCTCGGCCTTTGGTGTCTACCATAAAGTACCTATTGTTTCGAACTACCACGATGTGGTGAGTATCGGCCGGGTAGGCTAATGGGATATCGGCTGGGGAAGTTGGGATTCGGGCTGCGTTGAATCTGATATCAGACGTGTTCACAAGGATGGTTGGAGTGTTTACAGGTACTTGTACGAGGCCATACACAATGGTCCGGCTTTGCCTTTCTCGGGTTCTAGTCGTTCACTATCATTAGCTTCTTTTCTGGTCAAGAACAGATGAGAAGAAGCAGTAAAAACAAGACTCACCTATCAACGAGCTTCTTGAACTCGACAGTAGCCCTAACCAGCTCCGCAGCCCTATCTTCCTGACTTTGTCCCTTTCCAAGTCCCCTCTTGTGAGTATAAAAGTATGATACATTAGGGATGATCCGTCCCCTGTACCCCATATAAGCAGCATCATTCCACCATTCACTCAACCAACTATCTTTCTCACTTGCCCTCTTCTCCAGTCTCTCCTGTAACTTTTTAGACAAAGGGTCTTTTAGGAATTTATCGACTAATTCCTTTGATTTAGTATGTTCGGAAGACGATTGATGGGGTTGGATGGTTTCTATGTATTTTGAGAATGTGGATGATAAAGTTGGGACTGGGAGATGGGGGATTGTGTTTTGGGATGCGTAGAGGGGTTTATCTGATTGGGCTGGTTTGGAGGTATGAAGCTGTTTGCCATTGGCTGATGTCCGTTGAGTTACCTATTTGTCAGCTTGACTACAGGCATTGCAAGCAGTTATCTTACCATTCTGCTTAGAGATGTAGGACGTATAGATCTAGATCGCAGAGGTAGCATTGAAGGGAGGGTAAAGGGGTCGTGGGGGGTATGTGTGTGTGTGTGGATTGGGTCCAAGCTTCTAGCGCCAGTGGATGTGATTTGATCTGATGTCTTG
>Ga0265780_10005421_pt1 | contig 16180 bp, 17 predicted proteins | sample P1T30metagenome_FD_192432 | JGI IMG/M metagenome (GOLD analysis project Ga0265780, IMG submission 192432) | Plant litter microbial communities from East Loma Ridge, Irvine, California - P1 T30 | ecosystem: Environmental > Terrestrial > Plant litter > Unclassified | place: USA: California... | reverse complement strand
CAAGCTTTCCGTCATCCGCGCCCCGGTCGTCCGCGGATGATGGCTTCTGATACCCGAGGCGATCATCGGTGTCAGTAAGCCGTACCGGGTTGGTCAGCTACCATACCAAACCGACCTAAACCCTTGGCTTAACTGGAAACCTATGTTTCTTTTTGGGACACCAAGCAGGAGAAGCAAGGTGCCCGATGGTAATTACGCCTTTCTGGTGGAGCGTTTTCTGGCCGAACAGGCCCGTGCCCAAAATGCTTCGTGTCCGGAAGCAGCGGCTGCACATCGCGCATTGGCCAACACCTATCAATTGCGCTTGCGAACGCTGACGCCAATACTGGATCTCGGACCCGGTCGGCCCGACAGCGTCATCATGCCGGTGCCGCAATTATGACCCATATCCTGTCCGCCAGTGATCGCAGCGATTCATCCGTGATTCCCGATTGCGTTCGCCAACTTCTCACCCGGCATGGGACATCGCGTGACCTCTCTGCAGGTGCCATTCTCGCAGCAGAAGGCGAGCCGAGTGATCGGCTGCACTTCGCGAAGAGCGGTTGGACGTATCGCTATAGCGTCACCCATGAGGGTAGCCGGCAGATCTTGGGCGTCAGCCTGCCGGGTGACTTTTGCAACCTCGACGGCCTAGGAACGCCTTTGCTGAGCTACGGCGTCAGGACCCGGACGCCGGCGACGATCGTCAGCATTCCCTATGCGGTCGTGCTGGCCGCGATGGAGCGGTCGCCCGAGCTGGCCGCCTGGTTCAGGCGCCTCATCAGCATCGAGAACGCCATTCTGGGCCGATTGACGATGAGCATCGGCAGGCAATCCGCCCGCTCCCGACTGGCCCATTTCATCTGTGAGATGATGGTCCGCATCAAACGGACCCGGGCGGGGGAGAAGCGGCCGCCCTTCGACATGCCGTTCACGCAGGAAGATCTGGGCGACATACTTGGTCTGACCGCGGTCCATATCAACCGCACGCTCCAGACGCTGAAGAATGACGGGGTCGTATCGATGGACAACCACAAGATACGGGTCCTGGACATGGCGCGTCTGGCGCGCATCGCGGATTTCGATGCCCTGTATCTCGGCATGTCCGGGCGGCCGGACGATGCCGCGACGGCCAGCCTGTCCCTGCCGATTGGCAGGCCGGTCATGCATCACGGCATGATCGTCGGCTGATCCGGGTCGTCTAGATATTCATGTCGTTTCTGATGGGCGATGAGCCAAACTGATGATCAGCAATATCGACCATGCCACCGCATCGCATGATGAGATGCTGCTACGTGAGACGCATCATCGCTGCGTCAACGATCTGCAGCTGATCGTCGGCTTGCTGTCCTTGCAAAGCCGACGGGCCAAAAGCCGCGAAGCGCGGCAGGCACTGGAGGAGGCGACCGCACGCGTGGCGGTGCTGGCGCAGGCGCGGGCCGGCCTGAACCGGCAGCCATCCAGCCTGCCGACCGCGCTGCGGCACGTGTGCGAGGCGCTGCTGAGCCAGGCGGAACCGCGTTCCATCCTCATCACGCTGACGACCGAAGACGAAGCTGATGGCCTAAATGCGGATCAGGTCGCCACTCTTGCCCTGGTCGTCAACGAACTGGCCACCAATGCGATCAAGCATGCTTTTGAAGAGGGCAAGGCCGGGCATGTCAGCATCATTGTGCAACGGAACGACGGCGGCAACACCGTCATCATCGTCGATGATGACGGCCTGCCCATACCGGAGGCAACTGACGCGAAGGGCGGCGGGATAGGGCTTGGCCTCGTCAGGCGGCTGGTCAAATCGATCGACGGACTGCTGATCGTACCGACTGGCCGCTCGAAGAGCTTCGAGATCAGGGTGCCGCTTCTGATGGTTTAATCCTTACCACTTTATCGCAAATATCCTGGCTTTCGCGACGGCCTTATGTCTGATGTTGACGATGCCGGGGGGGCGTGGTTTGGGCTGCCGAATCCAAGACTGGATGTCGCATAATCGGGCGTCTACTGCGTGTGCTTTTATTGCAACATCTTAAAACATATTTGATGCAGCAATGCTGTCTCATGGATTTCCGGTTGTGCTGAATACCCGCGATTGGTCAGATGGGCGTGTCACGTACGGATTTCGTGCGATCTTTCAAAGGCTTGAAATGCTGAAGTCTCGCTTCCTTGCTGCCAGCGCGCTTGCCGCGGGCCTATTGCTGCCGTCGCTCTCGGCCGCGCAGGACATGCCATCGACCGGGGATGCCACCCAGACCGGGACAGTCACTCAGACCAACAATAACGGGACCCCATCTGACGATGTCGGCCCGTCCGACACGATCGTCGTCACCGGCAGTCGCATTGCACGGCCGGCGCTGGATTCGTCCGCCCCGATTACCTCGCTGTCCGCCGACCAGCTGCTGTCGCGCGGCAGTCTGTCGATCGGCGATGCGCTGAACGAACTGCCGGCACTCCGCTCGACCTTCAGCCAAGCAAATTCGACCCGTTTCATCGGCACGACCGGCCTCAACCTGCTCGATCTGCGTGGCCTAGGCACCAGCCGCACGCTGGTGCTGGTCAACGGCAAGCGCCACATCACTTCGCAGGAAGGCGAGTTTGCGGTCGACACCAACACGATCCCGGTCGACCTGATCGAGCGCGTCGACACCGTCACTGGCGGTACCTCGGCAGTCTATGGCTCTGATGCGATCGCGGGCGTCGTCAACTTCGTCCTGAAGCGCAACTATGAAGGGATTTCGCTGCGCGCGCAGGGCGGCGTTACCGATCGCGGCGATCGTGGGTCGTATTTCGCGGCGGGGACGTTCGGCAAGAACTTCTCGGACGGACGCGGTAACATCGCTGTTGCGCTGGAATATGCCAAGACGAATCCGCTGCGTTATCTGGATCGTCCGGAACAAACCGGTGCCTATAGCGGCCGACGTCAGTTCAATCTCTCCTCGCCCGTCAACAACGACGGCGTGCCGGACCGCACCTATTTCGACGGTGGCGTGTACAGCCTAGGCTCGAGCGATGGCGGCACGTTCATCCCCTATAACGGCGCCACCGCCACGTCCTGTGTGTCAAACGGCACGGTCGCCACGCGCAATCCATTGTCCTGCCGCGCGAACGGTTTCCCCCGCGTCTTCCGGTTCAACGGCACCGGTCGGTTGGAAGAGGCCAATTACGGCACGATCGATTTCCGGCCGTTCGGCTCGGGCAATGCGCTGGGAGCGGTCGGCGGCTCGACCCTGAGCAACTACGGCGTCCTGCAGCCGGGCATCGAGCGCTACTCCGCCAACATCCTGGCCCATTTCGACGTGTCGGACGCGTTCAAGCCCTATATCGAGGCGAAATACGTCCGCGTTGAATCTACGCAGGAAAGCTCGCCGACTTTCGCGCAGAACGGCAGTTCGACCAATCCAGCCTATGCGAGCAACTCCACTGGCGTCCCCATCTTTTTCGACAATCCGTATCTGAATGCCACCGATGCGGCGTTTATCCGGACCTCGCTGCTCTCGATCGCTAATCCAAACCCGAGTTTCTTCCGCCTGTCGCGCAACAACCTCGACCTGGGATCGCGCGGTGAGTTCGCCAAGCGCCAGACCTATCGCATCGTCGCCGGTGTCGAAGGCGACTTTAACGGCGATTGGCATTACGACGTGTCGTTCAACTATGGCCGGTTCGACAACCGGCTGCTGTCGACCAACAACCGGATCGAAAGTCGCTTCCGCAACGCGGTCGATGCAGTGCGCAGCCCGGCGGGCCAGATCGTCTGCCGGATCAATGCGGATACCACCACGGCCAACGACGATCCCAATTGCGTCCCGATCAGCCTGCTGGGCGCCAGCAACGCCACCCTGACGCCGCAGGCACTGTCGTATTTCATGGCCAACACCAGCTATAAGGGCCGGGCCGAGGAATATGTCGCCAACGCCTTCGTCAGCGGTGACTCTTCACAATTGTTCTCGTTGCCGGGCGGCCCGGTCGGTTTCTCGTTCGGTGGTGAATACCGTCGTGAAACCACCAGCTATGCCTATGACCAGCTGGTATCCTCCGGGCAGACCTTCCTGAACGCGATTCCTCCGTTCAATCCGCCAGCCTTCGAGGTGAAGGAAGCATTCGGCGAACTCAACATCCCGCTGCTGAGGGACATCTTTGGGATCCACGAACTGACCGTGACGGGAGCCGGCCGGATCTCTGATTTCAAGGGCAGCACAGGCACCGTCTATTCCTATAATGCCGGCGTCGTCTGGTCGCCCTTCCGTGGTTTGAATCTACGCGCCAACTACTCGCGGGCGGTCCGTGCGCCGACCCTGGGCGATCTTTATTCCTCGCCGTCACAGAACTTCGCGTCCGTGAACGATCCCTGCGACCGGAACTTCAGCAGCAATGGCCCCAATGGCGGTGCGAACCGATTGGCCAATTGCCGAGCAGCGGGGATCGATCCTACCTTGTTCGAGAATTCAGTCGCCCGGTCTGCGACCATCGCGATCCTGTCGGGTGGCAATCCAGAGCTGCGTGAGGAGAAGTCGGACAGCTTTACCTATGGGTTCGTGCTGCAGCCCCGGTTCCTGCCTGGTTTCTCGCTGACCGCTGATTATTATGACATCAAGGTCAAGAACGTCATCTCGTCGATTTCTGCGCAACAGACGCTCGACACCTGTTACGATTCCGCAACGCTGGAGAACCAGTATTGCGCACTAATCAACCCACGTCAGGCGAATGGTTTCTTCGCAAGCCCTGCACTGCTGGTGTCGAGTGTGAATTTCTCCGCGCTTCGTGCCAAGGGTATCGATATCGATGCCAACTATCAGTATAAGTTTGATGAAAAGAACTCCGCCTCATTACGCTTCATCGGCAATTGGGTGCGCAACCGCAGCGATTTTCCGTATCTTGATACGCCGGATCTGCCTGAGCGTATCCGGGGTGAGCTGGGCGACCCAATTTATCAGTTCAACGCTTCGGCTAACGTGAAGCTCAGCAGCCTGACGCTGGGCTACCAAGTCCGTTACATCGGCAAGCAGAGCGTGACCGACTGGGAGGCTACCCACGACTCCAAGCAGGGGCCGGCCTATGATCCTGATTATTCCGATCCGAGCTTCTATCCGGTGGTCTGGTATCATGACATCCGGGCAGGGATCGACGTCAACGAGAAGTTCAACTTCTACGTCGGTGTCGACAACCTGTTCGACAAGCTGCCACCACTCGGCCTGCTCGGTACCAGCGACGGCGGCTCGATCTTCCCCAATACGGGCCGGTTCTTGTACGCGGGCATCAAGGCCAACTTCTGATCGGTTGACGGGCGATGGGATGCCGTATCAGTACGACATCCCATCGTACCATCTGATCAGGTCTTGGTGGACTTGGCATTCCGGTCCACCGATTGATCATTTTTGGATCCTTGTCAGCCGTTCAACATCTAAGCCGGCTGAGGATGTCTAAATCGTCGTTGCCCGATCCAGGCAATGGATTCGCCTGTCTTCATTATTTGCGACCGAACCATGCCACATGCTGGTGCACTGGGGATGGTGATGACCGCCGGTATGACATCTTATCGAAACGCCACCTCTTGCGTATTGTCATAATAATACACCAACACGGTTAGGTGCGTGCGTGAGCAAGCGTGAATGGGGCGAAAAATATCGATCATATCGGGACGAGGAAAGCATTCTGGTCAGAGGGGCGGTGACCGTCGCCTTTGATCCGATCGTAGTCTTCTGGAGGGCTTTGTTGCATAACGCCCCGAGAGCATGACCGCTCTTTTACTTGAAGATATTATGCGATGTGAACGGTGATCGGCGTTCCCATTTTGGAGAAGCGATTGAGGATTGCAGCACGGATTTTGAGCTCGGTGAGCTGACGATCGAAGGTACGGCCCACAACGCGTTGGCTCAGAAGTTTGGAGCAGTGCATTTTGGTCTCGACCAGACTGCGGCGATGATAGCCGCTCCATTTCTTCCAGATCGCGCGGCCGAGGCGCTTGGTAGCGCGTAGTGCTTCATTGCGCGCGTCGACGCCGGGGCCGTCTTTCGTCCATGGTCGGCCATTGCGACGGACCGGGATGACCGCCTCTGCACCACGTTCGGCAATGGCAGCATGGCACGCCTTGGTATCGTAAGCGCCATCTCCGCTGACGCTGAGTATCTGCTCATCCTGCGGGATCTGCGCCAGCAGATCGGGCAAGGTCAGCGCATCGCCGATGGCATTCGTCGTGACTTCGATGGCCCGGATATCCAGCGTTGCTGCGTCGATCCCCAGATGCACCTTGCGCCACTGGCGGCGACAGGAGGCGCCATGCTTGCGCGTCTTCCACTCACCTTCACCTGTCATCTTAATGCCTGTGCTGTCGACCAGATGGCGCAGGCCACCTGAACTAGGCCGCCCGCCAAGTTCAACCTTCAAGGTCTTCTGCCGTCGGCATAGCGTCGTATAATCCGGCACCGGCCAGTCCAGCCCGGCAAGCTTGATCAGGCTCGCCACCAACCCTGTCAGCTGCCGCAATGGCAGATTGAACAGCGATTTCAGCGTCATGCAGAGCTTAATCGCGCTGTCCGAAAATCGCATCGACCGGCCAGGACGACCGTACGGCTTCGACAGCCAGGGCATCTGTGGATCAAACCAAATTTCCAGTGACCCGCGCTGCTTCAGCGCTGCATTATACTCCAGCCAGTTCGTCGTACGATATTTCGGTGCGGCAGGTCTGGGCATCGCGCCCATCTATCTCGCTCGATTCCCTCGGGGAATCCCCAGCACCAGTTTTGCAACAAAGCCGATCGGCGTCACCTTATTGAGTGCGCGTAGGTGCCGTCACCGCCGCAGGCTCCATATCGATCTTCGGGGTCAGATCAAGGACATGGAGCCGGGGTTCTCCGGCATGGGATCGGACTTGCGAGCCAACCGACGCCACCTGTCCTGCAACGACCATGAAACGTTCGCGCCGCCATAGGCCTGTGGAACCGGGCGGTAGCTCGAGCGGCAGATAGCGACGATCGGCCAGCGCCCGTTGTGTGTTTTCGATCCACTGGCCTTGGGCGTTAGACGCCCGGGTTAGTTGCTCTACATCTGCGACGGTGCCGTTGGCAGTGATCCGGAAGCTGAAATCGACCCACTGGTTGCGTGTGATGTCCAACGTTCCGCCGGTGTTCGGCAGGATCGTCCCGAGATCAACGGATGGCATCATCACCAGCATCGGCATGGTTGTCCGCTTCACTTTTACCCGTTGCAGGATATCATCGATGTTGGCTTTTCTGTCTGACAGCATCAGCAGCTTGGCCTCCAAGAGGACGGAGGCGTCACGGAGCGTCTGCGAGGCAGGGGTAGTGAGGCCGCGAAGCGCCGCATAACGCCGGCGGGCCTCGCCCGCATAGGCGGGGCTGACACTGGCAGCCGTCGCATAGAAAATCAGCGACCGGAACATGGCGGTCGCCTGAAGGCTTGGCCACCCTGACCGTGCGGCTTGATCGGCGACCGCATCGTACATCTTGACGGCTCCCGGATAGCGACCTTCGCGGAGGAAGACGTCGGCCACAAATAGGCGCTGGGTCGCCACCTGCGACCCATCCTTTGGCAGGCCCGCCTTCAGCGCGGATAGTGAATCGATCGTGCCAATCCGACCGGATTCAGTCAGCCCCGATAGGTTGGCGACCTCCGCGTTGAACAAGAGCAGGTTGCTGACGGGTACAGGCAGCGTTCTTGCATGACGTTTGTTGCGATTAGTCGATTTCAAAAGTGTGGTGCGTGCGCCCTCAAGATCGCCTGCGATCAGCTGGTTTTCCGCGTGGGTTATCGATCTAGCGATATCCTCGGCGGGGGGGCAGGCTTGCGCGAGGCAGCGTTCCAGTGCGTCGCTGCTCACCTCGAGGCTGACCCCGGTGATGGTGATGGTCTGATCAGTAGGCGCGGGCGGGGATGCGGCCGACTGCGCGAGTGCGAGCAAGAGAAGGATCAGCACCGCATATCGTCCTCGTCGATTTAATGATCAATCAATCAATCATGACGGACGATTGAGCAATAGCAAAGAGGCGGGCAGACGAAGCCGCTCTCGCCGAGCGCTGCGTCGACCGACACTGCATAAACACGCAGCACACCGCTGCTCGGATAATTGCCTGCTTATGGGCGATTGCTGTCGCGTCCCGTCGCGCATATCCTAAGTTTTGGATGCGTTGAAGGTCGTGAGTTTTGCATCATGAACGCCGGACTTAGCGGTCAGGACGCTGGCGCACTCAAATCTAAGGGATGCCCACGATAGCGACGGTATATCCAACGAACCCCGATAGCAGCAAAGGCAGCGACAAGGGCGATGATTGCAACAGTCTCGGTCAAGTGCGCGGCATCGGCGTTCACCGGGGCGACTATTTTTAGCCCGGAGACCTTGCCAAGCATAACCGCGATCCACGGCCACCGTAGCTGGCGCCAAGCGTCCTTGCGCCCTGCCAAATCCAGGCCACAAGAAAGCAGCAGGATCAAGGAAACCGTTAGCCCTGTGATGTCAGCTTCCATGCTCCAGTCCTCTCGTCGACACCCTGCATAGCAGTTAAACGAGTGGAACGTGCATCGAAAGCGATACGATATTTACAGCGGTCGCACCGGGACCATTCCTGACCCGTGCCCCACATGCGAAGGGCAGGGCCATATCCGGTTTCAGGCGTTATTTGGACAGCGGCCGTGCACCGATGTGTTGATGCAAAACTTCTAAGTTTCGCGACACCTGCCGGGCCGACGCGTTTCCGCGCTTCCCCACGTCGCACAAGTCGGTTGCTAAAGTCCGTCGTTTCGATGCATATTCGCGACATGCTGACCGGCTATGCCCGCGTGTCGACCGACGACCAGGATCTGCGGCTGCAGCGCGGTCTGCTGACCGAGGCCGGCTGCCGTCGCATCTTCGAGGAGAAAGGCTCCGGCGCCCACCGCGACCGGCCCGAGCTGGCCCGGCTGCTCGATCAGATCCGGGCGGACGACGTGGTGGTGGTGACCCGGCTCGACCGGTTGGCGCGCTCGACCAGGGACCTGCTCGACATCGCCGAGACGCTGAACGACGTCGGCGCCGGGCTGCGTTCGCTGGGCGAGCCATGGGCGGACACGACCTCGCCGGCGGGGCGGATGGTGCTGACCGTGTTCGCCGGCATCGCCGAGTTCGAGCGGGCGCTGATCCACCAGCGCACCAGCAGTGGCCGGGTGGCGGCCAGGGCGCGGGGCGTGCGGTTCGGGCGGCCGCCCAAGCTCACCCCCGACCAGATCGCGCTGGGCCTGCGGCTGGTCGGAGAGGGTACCTCGGTGCGCGAGGCGGCCAAGCTGCTCGATTGCCACCATGCCACGCTCTACCGGGCGCTGACCGCGGCGTCGTTCAGGCCATGACGACGGCGCGCTTGCGATCCGTCATGCCGGGGCCGTGCCGCTGATGCCGATCCGTGCCGAGCATGTCTTCCTCTACCCGATCGACTGGCCGCAGCTGTCCCGCCATGTCCGCTTCGTGCGCGCCGGCGGGCGCTGCGAGCATTGCGGCCGCCCGCACGGGGAACGCGTCTTCCACCTCGGCGACGGCCGCTGGTGGGATCGGCGCCGGCTGTACTGGCGCAACGGCCAGGGCCGGCGGGTGCGGCGGCCGACCGGCGACATCCTGACCGACGGCGCCTGGACGCCGGTGGTGCTGGCCTGCGCCCATCTCAACCACGATCCCAGCGACAGCGCGCTCCACCAGCTCGCCGCGCTCTGCCAGCGCTGCCACATGATCCATGACGGCCCCGAGCATCGGCGCCGGCGCTGGATGAACGCGCATTACCGCCGCGCGCTCGGCGACCTGTTCTACGGCCCCTATCCCGAGCGCGGTGCCGACTGGATCGGCCCCACCCCGCTCAGCATGCTCGAAGATAGCCGGTCGCTGTATGCCTTCCCGCGATAACCCTTGGATGATCGAAGCCATCCAGCGTCCATTGAAATAGTAAGGGATATTCCTTACAATGGTTCGCACGGAGGATATGATGGCTACCATCGTTCAAGAGCGCAGCAGGATCACCGCCAAGGGACAGACGACCGTACCAAAGGCGGTGCGCCAGGCGCTTGGCGTCAGCTATGGCGGTGAGATCGCCTTTGTCGTCGATAAGCATGGTGTCAGCGTTCGGCGCGTCGAGACCGAGGAAGCCGATCCGGTGATCGGGGCATTCCTGGGCTTCCTGGAACAGGACATGCTGCGCAATCCGCAGAACGTCGTCGCCTTTCCGTCCAGCCTGGCTGACCGCATGACGACACTGGCTGAGCATGTTCGGGTCGGTCCGGATGAGGAAGTCGACGGACCGGTTGCGCTCTGACTCATGATCGTCGTCAACGGCTGGACCCTCTACACGCATCCGCTGCTGCTCGATCAGCTTGAGAAGCTGACCGCGGCTGTCGAAAAGGCAAAAGCGAAAGATCCCCAGGGCTGGACCAGGACCGCCAATGCCAAGGTGCTGGCTGCGGTGCGATCCCTGATGTTCGAGACGATACCTGCTGATCCTACCCGGGCCGAGTATCGGCAGGGCGGCACGCTTGGCGCTGCCCGGAAGCACTGGTTCCGGGCGAAATTCGGTAACGGACGCTTTCGTCTGTTCTTCCGCTATGACAGCCGGGCCAAGGTGATCATCTTCGCGTGGGTGAACGATGATACCACGCTGCGAACCTACGGCTCCAAGACCGATGCCTACACCGTGTTCAAGGGGATGCTCGACAAGGGCGATCCGCCTGATGATTGGGCAGCGCTGCTTCAGGCTGCATCCGACGAGTTAACCCCGTGATACCGTTTTAGATCAGGCCTGACGCTGATGCGCATCAAATCCAACCGGCCGTGACACTGGGCGAGCGAGTTAGGTCGGATAGCAAAGCTGAGCAGAGGCGCGACTGGCGCGATATCGCGGCTTGTGGCAGATTTGGACATTGTCGGGAGATTAAAACAGATGATCACCGCCGTAATTGCCCTTGCCCTGCAAGCTGCAGCGCCATCTTCTGCGGACGCTCCTCGCTTCCGTGGTGAGGGACAGATGAAAATCTTCGACATGATTTGCGGCCGAGTTTTCCCGGACGAGGCTCGAATAGACTCCGTTATGGCCAATTTCCCCGGCGCGCGCGCACTGACGCCAACGGAGGTAAAAGACTATCTACGTGACGATCCAGGGCACGGCTGGATCATGCAAGCCGGCACTAGTAAGTTGGTCATTACGCTTGAAGCGCCTCCGGTACCTACCTGCGCAGTCCGCATGACCAACACGGATGGCGTAATCGATGAAAGCGTGTGGCAACGACTGATTACTGCCGCGCAAACGCGCGCAGGTGATGGCTTTGCAGTAATGTCGCCACGAACGGTCGAGATCGGCACCATGCAATCGACAGTGAGCGGCGTGCAAAAACAGAACACCGATGGCGCGGCTGAAGCAATCTATCTGATCCGCACCGCGCCCAAGGCGGCAAAGTCACCCGCACAGGGCGGCATAGAAATTAGAATGGTACGCCAGTTGGTGCAGGCACGGCGTTAGTAGTCGCTTCCACATGTGTCATAAATTACTGGTTCTGACACTCACCAGCATCACTCAGTCTACACGATGGGCACAGGACTCAACGCCTTTATCTGCCGGATCACCACAAGCGTTTTGAATGTGCGAACCCTCTCATCGGCCGAGAACAGACGCTGCGCCAACTCGTCATATCCTTCCATGTCGCGCGCGATGACCCTGACGGCGAGGTCGAAGTCGCCCGTCACGTTCCATGCCTCGATTACCTCTGGCTCTGCCTGAAGCTTCACCATCATCTCCTCGATGGTGCGAGCACCCTCACGCTCCAGCATGACCATCACGATCATCGACAACGGCCATCCCAGCACCTTTGGCCGTACGATCGCGACCTCCCGTTCGATCGCGCCCGACGCGCGAAGTCGCCGGATGCGTCGATAGCAGGCCGGGACAGATAGCCCGATGGCTTCGGCAACAGCCGCAACCGGCCGCTGAGCGTCAACCTGCATGATCTCCAGTAGCTTCAGGTCGAAAGTGTCCAGCGTGTCGCTTCTGCTCATGCACAGACACTTAACCGATAAATATTATCGCGTTAGCGTCAAAATGGAGCACCTTTGTTCGACGGTCGGTCTAATTTGTGTGGCAACCGCAAATCACCTGAGAGCTCTATGACCACGACTGCTTCTGCCCTCCTGCGGCCCGCGTCCGCTCGCATCGACCTTACGGCGCTTTCTGCCTTGGCAGGGTCGATGATCTCAATCGCTTGCGGTGCGGCGCTTGCCAAAGGCCTGTTCCCCGCGATTGGCCCGGAGGGCGCAACAGCGCTGCGCCTGATCGTAAGCGCCGCGGTTCTCTCAGTGATCTTTCGGCCTTGGCGATTGAAACTGAGATCGGGATGGATGCCGCTACTGGCATATGGGGCGACGTTGGGGCTGATGAACCTCAGCTTCTACAATGCTCTGTCATACATCCCTTTGGGACCTGCGGTGGCGATCGAGTTCATCGGTCCGCTCGCGGTGGCTGTGCTGACCTCGCGCCGCAGGTCGGATTACCTGTGGATCGGCTTGGCGGTGGCCGGTCTCGCCCTGCTGCTTCCGGTATGGAAGGGCGCGGTACAACTCGACTGGCGAGGCATTGTCTTCGCACTGGTCGCGGGCACGTTCTGGGCCACGTACATTCTGGTAGGCAAGCGGGTAGGCGAAACGCATGGCTCGGCCGCAGTGGCGGCCGGCATGATCGTTGGCGCTCTGCTTGCCGCACCTGTCGGCGTGCTGCACGCCGGCGCAGCGCTGCTGAACCCCAAAGTGCTAATGCTCGGCATCGCGGTCGGTATCATATCCAGTGCCATTCCTTACGCCTTGGAGATGGTGGCACTGCGCCGACTGCCGTCGAATACCTTCGGAACGTTGATGAGTGCCGAACCGGCAATCGGTGCGCTTATGGGTCTGATCCTGCTCGGCGAGATGCTGTCGCTCGGGCAGTGGCTGGCGATCGGGTTGATCGTGTGCTCGTCAGTTGGAGCAGCTATGTCTGCCAACCACGGCAAAGCTCCCGAACTGCCGTAAGGAAGCGCCATGTACGCACCCAAGCAGTTTCGCGAGGAGCGCCGCGACGTGCTCTTGTCCGCAATCGGCAGCATCCGATTGGCTGCGCTGGTGGTGTCGCCTGATAACTCGTTGCAGGCCGCACACCTGCCAATGATCGCGCACGAGAGTGGCGACGGCCTAGTGATCGAAGGGCACGTCGCCCGTGGCAACCCGCTGTGGCGCACGGCAGGCGACGCCACTCCCGCCCTGGCAATCTTTCAAGGCCCGCAAGCCTATGTGCATCCGGGCTGGCTCCCTACAAAGCGCGAAACAGGGAAAGCGGTCCCCACCTGGAACTATGTCGCGATCCACGCGCATGGCCATCTCACAGCCCACGACGATCCCACCTGGTTGCTGCGGCACCTCCACGAACTTACCCAGCTGACAGAAGCGGGGCGACAGGAAGCCTGGGCCGTATCGGATGCGCCTGACGGCTATATCGATCAGCTCGTGCGCGGGATCGTCGGGCTCACGCTCCACGTCGATCGGCTCGAAGGGACGTGGAAGATGATCCAGCACCATCCAGAAACCAACCGTCTCGGCGTGATCGACGGGCTGACCTCCACGGGGGAGCCGACAGCGATGGAAGTCGCGAACGTGATGCGCGGTTTAGAGGAAGGGAAAACTGCCCGCTGAATGGGCACCGCCGGTGCCACAACCGTCCGGTTGTGACACCGGCATCTATAACGCACAAATTTGCTACGCGAGGCTTCAGGCAGTCTTTGCCTCGTTAGGATCAGCGGCTTGCAAGATCCGACGGATTCCAGCCACCACCGAGAGCTCTGAAAGAAGCAACCGCGCCCCGACTGGCATTAGTCCGCGCTTGGATCGCGCTGTCGCGTGTTTCAAGCAACCGACGGTCGGCATCCAAAACCTCGATGAGGCTGACGACTCCGCCCTTATAAGCTCTGTCGGAGGTCGTACGGGCTCGGTCGAGCGCAACTTCGCCTTGAGTGAGGGTCGCAGCACGAGCCTCCTGTTGCACCAATGTTGAGAACGCATTCTCGACATCTTCGGAGGCCTTGAGCACGGTGAGACGATAAGCCGCGAGCGCTTCGGCGTTGCGGCCACGCGCCGACTTGATCTCGGCATCGACGCGTCCAAAATCGAACAGACGCCAGCGCAGCCCCAGAAGTCCACTGGCCTCGGTCGCATTGCCGGAAAACGCTCCACCGATAGCGGTCGTCGCGGTTCCCAACAGGCCGCTCAACGTGAACTTGGGGTAATATTCGGATATCGCCACGCCAATTCGCGCGTTGCTGGCTGCCAGCGTCCGTTCGGCGGCAATGATATCGGGCCGACGACGCAGAAGCGCTGCCGGCCCGCCCGCCGTCGATATCCCGGGAGGGGCAGGAACCGGGGCGGGAACAGAGAATTCGGTTCGACTGCTACCAGGCTGAGCGCCGACGAGAACATCGATCGCGTTCATCGCGATATCGAGATCGTTCTGGATAGCTGGAACGGAGGCCCGAACCTGCGCTGCGGCGCCTTCGGCCTGGCGAAGCTGCAATTCAGCGGCGATACCCTTGCGGTATTGTAGCGCAATCAGGCCAACGAGACGCTCCTGCGTCTGGGCCTGGGCCTTCGCCACTGCGAGGCGCGCCTGCAAGGACCGAATTTGAATATACGTATCTGCTGTTTGTGCAGCGACGGAAAGACGAGCGGCGACAGCACTAGCCGCAGAGGCTTGCCAGTCCGCTCGCGCCGCATCGCGCGCGGCGTCACGACCGCCAAAAAGATCAAGTTCCCAGCTGGCATTCAGGTCAAGCTGATAGATCTCGGTCGACCTGTCAAAGCCTGGAAACGCATTGGCGATCCGGCCAACCGGCGTCTCAAGTGACTGATAATTCCCGCCCGTCTGCCCCGTCACCTGCCCTGACGGCAGCAGCGCAGCATTTGCGTTCTTAAGCGCTGCACGGGCCTGAAGCACACGTGCCCGAGCCTGCTCGAGGTCCAGGTTCTGGGCCAATGCGCGGTCTACGTAGCTGACCAGCAAAGGGTCATGAAAGGAACGCCACCAGGCAGTCATGTCGACCGTCTCGCTTCCCGCCAAGCGTTCATCCACCGCCTGAGCGCCGACGAAACTGGTCGGCGCCGGAAGATTAGGCGCGACATAGGCCGGGCCTACCGCACAGCCCCCCATGAAGGTGGTCAACAAAAGCGCAGATGCTATCGATCGGTAAACGGCTATCACTGTCACATTCCTGATTTAGTGACTAATGTACATTACGGTCACGGGTTGTCAAGCGACTGCTGATGGCTATGTTGCCGGGATGAACGATACCCCTACGACCGAACCGGCTACGCGAGGGCCTACGGAACACGCCGTGCGTGATCAGATTATCGAGGCGGCAAATGAGTGCTTCGCCCATTATGGCTTTCAGAAGACGACCGTATCTGACTTGGCTAAAGCAATCGGGTTCTCAAAAGCTTATATATATCGGTTTTTTGAGTCCAAGCAGGCAATTGGTGAAGCTATCTGTAGATCTAGGCTTGATACCATCGTTGCAAGAGCGCAAGAAACTATGCGCGACGGCGACAGCGCCAATGATCGGTTCCGTCGCATGTTTAAAGCCACGACGGAACTAAGCGTTGACCTATTTTTTCATGATCGAAAGATATACGAGGTCGCGTCGCTAGCTGCTTCTGAGAACTGGGAATCGGCTAGGACCTATACGGCCATGATGATGGCCATGATTGAGGAAGTCGTAAAGGACGGCCGCGCGACCGGTGAGTTTGAGCGCAAAACGCCCTTGGACGAGGCCTGCCGCGCCATCTTTTATGCAATGTCTCCTTTTGTAAATCCGCTTCATCTGGAGCGAAACCTTGCTCTGGTGCCTGAGGGCCAGAACGAGGTGGCCAGCCTGATCCTTCGCAGTCTCACACCGTAGAATGACGTATGACCGGTTGACATATTGGTCACAAGGAGACACTTAGGGCCTTCGTCAACGAAGGAATGTACGTGTCGACTCGTCAATCGCGCATCGCCCTAGCTGGCATCGCTCTTCTGTCCGTTTCACTTTCCGCGTGCGGAAAGAAGGAAGAGGATCCACGGACGCAGCCCCCCCTCGTTCGAGTGTCCACGCCTGCGCTGGCGAGTAGTGCGACACGAGAATTCACAGGGATCGTGGCTGCACGCGTCCAAAGCGACCTCGGCTTCCGCGTTGG
>Ga0265780_10005420_pt1 | contig 16182 bp, 26 predicted proteins | sample P1T30metagenome_FD_192432 | JGI IMG/M metagenome (GOLD analysis project Ga0265780, IMG submission 192432) | Plant litter microbial communities from East Loma Ridge, Irvine, California - P1 T30 | ecosystem: Environmental > Terrestrial > Plant litter > Unclassified | place: USA: California... | reverse complement strand
GGGCCGTGGGCATCGGTGTCGGCCCCGTGAAGACCGCACGGCACGCCGCCTGACCTGTTAGGCTGGCCCGGTAGGTTGGATCGACTGCCGCTGGGTTTTGCGGGACAAGCGGGAGTCGGGTTTGGATACGAAGCCCCGAGGCGTTGGAGCCTCGGGGCTTTTCCGCGCCCTGGGCGAGGTAGGATGGGGCCGACAGATCGGACCAGGAATGCAGGGGACAAGACATGGGTGAGATCATCACCTTCATCCAGGCCAACGGGGAGCTGACCGCTGGCGGTGCGCTACTGCTCATCGTGATGTTGATCGTGACCGGGTTGCTGGTTCCGTATCGACAACTGAAGCAGGCCATCGCAGAACGCGACGCCTGGCACGAGGCGCACACCGTCTCAGAAAAAGCGCGCATCGAGATGGACGGCGAGCTTTCTCTCATGATGGAGAGCATGCGCATCTCGAAGGTCTTCTACAACGACTTCCTGAAACCGGTCCCTCACGGCGAAAGCCCCCAAGAAGGGGGTAGTGTCAAGCGCGGAGGTTCTGATGTGGTCGTTTAGACTCGGTGGGAACGACACGGACAAGTCCGTGCATGGCAAAGAAGCCGCAGCGGCCATCGAGCGGGCGCAGGCTTCACTCAACGAGGTGCGTGCACGTCGGCCCGAAGTGGTGCGACTGCATGACACGGTGGTTGACCGTCGTCTCAAAAACAACTTCGGCCCGTCCCTGACGCTGGCCCTTGAACGAAAGAGTGCCGGTCTTGGCTGACATTACCACTATCATCCCGAACGCCCTGGCCGCGCTTGCGGCCTTGGTGATGTGGGGCACAGCTCTCGGCATGTTCTTTCTCTCGAAGTGGAACCTGACCATCGCTGGTCGGTCGTTCCTCGGTGTCACCGTAGCGTTCGCTACTCTGCTCACGATGAGTACGGTGCACCTGTGGCTCAAAGACTACCCCGGGATTTGGGGAGTGCGCATCTTCGTGTACTCGTTCCTCGTGTTCGCCGCCGTACGTGTTGGCTGGGCCGTGTGGAAAGGCATCCTCTGGGGAGCGCCCATCGACAAGGGCTACACCATCACGTTCGACGACGACCGCGAAGACGTTCACGTAGACTAGTCGCCTTCGTCGGGCTGGATGAGAACCTGCGTCCCCACGTGCCCGTTGTTCAGCAGATAAGACAGCCCATGCCTGATGGCCTGGGCTGTATCTGCGTGCCCCTTGCCGCCCGGCCACATGTTAATGCGCTTCAGGTCGTCGTGATCGACGAGCGTGCGTCCACGAGGTGGTTGCACGATGGCAGGCTTCTTGCCAGCCATGAGCGCGTACATGCGCACCATGCCGATGATGAGCAGCGGGTCCGTCTTGGCGCGCATGTTCATCAGCTTGAACCCTTCGACCAGAACGGTGTCGGCCTGATTGAGTGAGCGCCGGAATGCCACGTCGTCGACCATGGCTTCCATGAACTCGTCAGGGCCGCCCACGATCTGCCCGTACGCTTCGAGCGTCGGCGGGTTCGTCGTGCCAAGGTGAACTTGGAACAGGGACCACCCAGTACCACGCTCAGACGTGACGTGCTTGTCGTGTTCAGCTCCGGGATCAATTGCCATGAGCATCACGAGCGCACCGCCCGCCAGTAGATGACGACCTGCGCCGAAGTGGAGTCGAAGTACACGAGGTCCAGCGGAACGTTCTGGCCGATTGCCTTCCACTCCCACGACTCGGGAAGTTCGGGCAAGTCATCAGGCTTCTGTCGAAGCACTTTCTCGATGGCAACGCTCAGCGAGAGGTCGTCGGCGAACTCTTCGAGAGAAACGGTCGCCACGGACTTCTTCTGAAAGTTGACCAAGGCCAACGTCTCGTCGCTCAGGCCGGACAGGTCGATCATGTCGTTCATGCGCTCTCTTCTTTCATCTTGCGTTGTTGATACAGAATGGTTCCGATTGAAATACCAGTGAACCGGGAGATCAGCCTGGTGCCATTGCCCTGAGCGATCAGCTCCTGCAGGAGCCTCCCCTGTGCTGGCCCGTCTACGCCCCCTGCGAGCGTCAGCATGACGTCGAGGCTGTCGCGGTTCAGCGTCCCGCCCTCGGGCTGCTCCTGCCCGGCCCTGGCCTTCTCCCGGCGTACCAGGGCCGACACCCACGACCGGCTGTAGTCCAGCAGGCATGCGATGTGAGAGTCGTTGAGTACACCCGCCTGCGCCAAGCGCAGCGCCTGCTCGCGAACCCAGTCGCCGTCGTGGATGCCCTTGTCGATCTCGTTGCGCACGTTGATGGCGTCTACGAGCATCAGTACGTTGCTCACAGCTTGGCCTCCAACCACTTCGATTTCGATGATGCATCTACCTGAACGGTGAGCTTGCCGGACAGCACAGCCCCCTCGACGAGCTGGGTGAACTCGTGGGGCTTCTTGTCCATCTTCGAGTATGCCTCTTCCCATTTGATCGTGCCACCCTTTCGGAGGGCCAGGTCTACCAGGAAGTTCATGTCTTTCTTCCAGAAGGATTCGGACACCAGCTCGGATGAACGCACCATGTCGACGGCCCAACCGTTCATGTACTTCAGTGCCACGAGTACGTCGGTCAGGTTCACCTTGTCGCGGCCTTCTGCCATGGCGAGCAGTGCACTTGCTTTGATGGCGGACTTGCCCATGCGGTCGAGTGCGGCTTCCAGGATCTCAGCTCGTTCGTGCTGCTGAACGGACTCTTGCAAATCCCAGTTGGCTTCATTCCAGCGACGCCAGGCGTCATCTTCGAACCGAATCGAGACGGTGTGTCGATCTTCTGCAACCTTCTGCCACTTGGTGCGCGTGAGCATTAGGTCTTTGATCATCTCGATGTACACGGGGTCGCCCGTCATCACCTCGTTCATCGGAGCCTGGTCGAGCCACTCTGATTCTTTGGTGCGCTTGGGTGCTTCACCGATGACGTGGATGAAGCGCGACAGGAACCCGGACTGGAAGTCTTCCAGGGTGAGAATGTCGGTGATCTTCGAGACGATACCCATCAGGAACAAAACGAAGTTGACTTCGGCACCGGCCTGCATTCCGCTACCGGTTCTCACCTTGCCGTTGACTTCTCCGTCGTAGAGTGCGGTGAGAATGTCGTTCAGGCCGGACATGTAATTCTTGGTATTGATCTCCTTGAACATGCCCTGCACCTCGTCACGGTGGATGAGGCTGGACTGACGCGGCTTGTCGAGCAGCGAGGCGGTGAGCCCTTCTGCGGTGAAGTCCGATCCCATGTCGTACTGGTACATCGCCGTCTGAATGCCCTTGATCACTTTGAGCATCAGGCCGCGCGAGGTGGACTTGCGTGCACGAGTGGTCTTGCCCATGACGAGAAACCACAGGTTGAGTCGGAGCTTGCCGAACTTGGGGCTTGCGTGCCCGAACTCACCGAACACGAGCGATAGGATCGTGAACGCGCTGGCGATGTGATAGACGTACGCAGCGTCGGTCTTCGACGTGGCCCACGAGACGTAGGTGTCGATGAACGTCTTGTGTTGTTCGACCAAGGCCAACTCTTCCTCGGTGAGCAACTCCATCGTGAAGCCGGGGGGCTTCGGTCGACCCTCGGGAGTGACTCCGAACTCATCCGGGTTGTCCGGCATGGCCGACTCGCGGTCGTACTCGGGAGCAATCCACGTGCCACCACGCGTGCCATGCACCTGCTCAGCCTTGGCCACGTCGCGCCAGAGGTCGCCGTCCGGGTTCGGGCGGGGCGTGAACGTGCCATCACCATTGCGAACACCGCGACGGAACTTGTTGCACGCCGACTGTAGGGCTACAACGTAGACCTCCGAAGCGCTCCACCCGAGGCGGAACAGTTCGTTTTCCAGGGCGTAAAGACGCTCGTCCCAACCTGATGAGTTGCCACGTCCCGTGGGCTCGTTGGTGAACAGGTCGATCAGGTCGGCGCGTCCACCGAGGCGTGACAGCAGTGGCTCAATCTCCGGCAGGCCAGCAGGGATCTCGTCGAGGTTGGTCAGGCTGACGTACTCGATCTGCGTGTGGGGGTAGGCCGCTTCCAGCTCTTCCAGGGTGTACACCAGGCCGGTGTCTTCGACCTCGACGCGGTGCGGCTCGGGGCCGTACTCTTTCTTCGTGTTCAGCGTGCCGGGGACGCGCAGGATCTGCGATGCATCCCAGCCACCCGGGTCGGTGCCGCAGAACTTGTGGGCAGCCATATCGGCGTGCGCTTCGTTGTCGTGCTTGTGCGCAGCAGAGATTTCGGCACCGATGCGCAGTGCGCGTCCGGGCTCTGCCGGGGTGCTGAGCGCCCAGTAGACGTGCTTGTGTCCGGGTGACGAGTAGACGATGACTGACGGCTTCAGGCGGTACTCGCCGGTCACTCCGTCGTCATCGACGTAGACGGCGGAGATCAGCTTGACGTCGGACTGCAGCCTCTGTGCTTTCGAGTAAAGCGGCACTGAGAAGTAGAGGTCTTCTTCAGTGCGGAGCATGATGTGACGCCCGATGCGCTCACGCTCTTGTGGCCAGCGGAAGAACTTTCCATCGGTGGGATCTCCCGTGCGGTTGCCCTGGTCGTCCTGTCGTTTCTGCACGAGCTGGACGAATCCTGTTGCGTCGCCCCACACCCTGTCGAGAAAGTCGAGTTGCTGATCCAAGGTGCCGCCTCCTTCGTTTTGTTGCAAGAGTGAGAGAGCCGGGTGACGCTGGTGTGCGCCACCCGGCTCTTGTTGCTGCTTTGAGGCGTAGCTACCTCATGTTCACCAGGGTGCGACGGAGGTCGCCGCGACGTTCGCGCTGGTCTGCTGCGCGGTCGGCGGGACGCCGGGCACCGAGGGGACGCCACCGGCGCTGGGCGCACCGGCTGCGGCAGCCTGCTTCTTGATGGTGGGACGGAAGGTGACCGTCTCCGTGTTGCTGAAGAAGCGCGTGGGGCGTGCGCTGTCGAGCATCTTGGGCGTGCCGTCGTCGTTGAACTTCAGCGCGCCGCCGTCCTTCTTCGCCTCGCGGGCCTGGAAGGGCTCGTTTTCGACCTGGATCTGCAGGAACTTGCCCTCCATGTCGTCGGGGGCGGGGAACGCCTTCCACTTGGCGAGGTCGGCGTCGTAGAACTGGTCGATGGTGCCGATGGCCTTCAGGATCTCGTAGATGCGGAAGATGGTCTTGACGCCGAGTCCGGCGTACTGCAGCACGACGTCTTCACCGTCGAACGGGCCCTGGTCGATGCGGAAGGTGATCTTGTAGCCCTTGCCGCTGGGGAAGTCCAGCAGCTCGGCGGTGAAGATCGAGGCGTTGTAGAGGCCTTCGTCGACGACGACGAAATCGCCGGACGGCTTCCACTCGGAGTTGTCGAAGTCTGCGGGGAGAGGGAAAGGCACGATGGTTACTTCGCTTTCTTGGTGTCGGTGTCGCTGGTGGTGGGGGTGGTGTCGTCGCTCTTCTTCTCGATGAGTTCGAAGAGCTTGGCCATGGTGGGGTTCACCATGGAGTTCGGAAGCTTCTTCTCGTAGCGCGAGCCGGTTTCTTCACCGGTTGCGGGTCCGAGCTGAAGCACGCGCTCGTGGTCGCCAGCGTCGTTCGTGACGACGCTGAGGCGAGCGATGACGTCGAAGATTTGGCCGAGGTCTTTCTTGGCCGAACCGACGACGGAGAAGGTTGTGGTGGTGCCGCCCTTGTTGTCCTTGATGTCCTCTTCGTGGAAGAGGAAGATGACGAGGAACGGTGCCTTGTGGAGCTTCCACGCGATCTCGCTCGTCCAGCGCTTGACCTGGCCGTAGGCGGCGCGGGTGTCACCGGGCGATGCTGCGAGGTACGCGTCGGTCGCGTAGCCTTGGAACTTGTCGAACGTGTCGATGACGACGATGCCGTAGTCGTGCGGCACGGTGGTCAGCTCTTCGACGGCGCGACCGAAGCCGTTGGCGTTGGTGAACTTCGCCTGCTCGACCTCGGGGTAGTCCTCGGCGATGGATGCGGTGCCGCTTTCGGCCTCCATGATGAGAACCTTCTTGCCGGTTCCCATGAAGCTCGGGATGCGGCAGGAACTCGCCGCCAAGGTGGTCTTGCCCACCTTGTACTTGCCGAGGATCGCGATGCTCTGCGGTCGCGATGCGACCGACACGCTGGTGATGATCGACTGGAACGAGAGCCCCGAGGGCACTGCCAGCTCTGCTTGTGGCGCTGCTTCTTCAGGCACGTGGCCTCCTTTTTCGTGGTGAGTGTTCATCCGAAGAACCGTGGGTGACACACCCAGCAGTCAGGATCGGACGGTAGTTCTTTCCAGCGGTCCGCCTTCACCCAGGCCATCAGTTGGTTGATACGTCCGAGGATGGCATCCACCATCTCTTGGTTGTATTTCACCTCGTAGGACCAGATGTCTCCGGGGGTGAAAGCATCTCGCGGGATAAAGACTAGCACGCCTGAATCCATATTGTAACCAGCTTTGCGGAGCCCGAACAGGTACAACATGAGCTGGCCCAAGTAGTTGTCGGGCACTCCCTTCAGCTTGTAGACAGCGATCTTTTTCTTCGACGTGGACTTCCAGTCGATGATGCCGCCTTCGTTGAGCAACACGACGTCGATGTTGCCGTGGATCTCTCCGTAGTCCTCGATCTCGCAGACGAGAACGCGCAGCTCGAACAGCGCCCTGCCGTCACCGAACAGCTCCCACGCCATGTCGTTCTCGCCGGGTCGATGTCGGAACCGTACGGCGTCGGCGGTCCACTCGATCATCTTGTGCATCGCCGTGCCCAGCCAGGGGAACATGCTGAACTCGCGGTGCGGCTTGACGCCTGCGAGCTTCGAGGCAAGGCACTTGTTGCAGGGGTCTGCCATGTCGGACGGGCCGATGGAGACTTGCATGTCTCGGTCGGTCTTCGACGTGATGATCTCTTTGGCGGCGCGGAGTACGCGCTGTTCGAACAGGCTCACTTGACGGCCAGCACAGTGACGGAGAGGAACTTCATGTAGAGGTCACGCACGGCGGACTCGGCTTGACCAACTGTGTTGTCCTCTTCGCGGTGTTCCTGCGTCTCGATGGTCACGGTGTCCCACACGGGGACGTACCCGGCTTTCTCGACGCGCACCTCGGCCTCTTTGAGCGCCTGCATGAAGCACTCGGCGAGGTGTTCCGGCGTGGCCACGCGGTCGATGCGTGCGCTGGTGTTCGCTGCCACGATCAGACCTCTTTCTTGTTGGTCTTCTTGATCCACGGGAGACGGGCCGACGTGTAGCCTTCGCGGATCGACGCCTCGACGTAGCCCTCTTCGAGAACGCCAGCGCCGACCAGGGCTTCCAGCAGCTCCTTGTACTCATCCCAGTGCACGGCGACGTCGATGTAGAGGTGGAAGTGCCCCTCTGTGCTGGACGGCACGAGCTTTACCGGCGCGTCGATGTCGAGGACGATCCGGTGCCACATGTTGCCGTCGTTGTCTTCGTCGGCTTCGCGCGACGTGATGATGTTGGAGTCCTCGACGGCGGTGCCCAACTCGACGGGGCGTCGTTCGCCTTCGTAGTCGTCGTGGCCCACGGGATCGTCGAGCCCTTCGACTTTGCCGAGGATCGTGCCCTGAATGGGCAGGGTCATGTCATCCATAGATGTCCTCAATTCTGCGTATCAGGTCGTGGAACGCGTCACGGTTTGTGGCAAGTCTGCCAGAGATGAAGTGTTCGCCCATGAATGAAGCGCCGGTCAGCTTGTTCTCTCGGTCGAAAGAAACTTCGCCGACCTTTTGGTTCGTTGCGTCACGCAGGGCGTACGTGTTGCCCATGTATTCGTGGTCACCGATCATTTTCAGCGGGGTGCGCTCTAGAGCGTCCCACACCTGATCATAGTGGCTCTTCTTCTTCTTACGTGGATCGTTGTGCACGTATTCCGTGCCGTCAGTTTCTGCCATTCAGAAATGCCTCCTGCTCTGAAAAATTTCGGCACCTCGCGCGTGACGCGGGCCTAAAACATAACGCTAGTCTTTAGGCCAGTCGGCCCGGTTGCGTGTACGCACGACGCTGACGGGCTCGGGCATCGGTTCGGGGCCGATGAACACCACTCCGTTGCGCCAGTCGTCGTTTGACCCTAGCGCTTCGCGGTCGATGGGCGATCCGGGCAGGTCGTGAATGTCACAGGGGCGCTCGCCGAAGCCTACGCCGTGGTTGCGGCAGTAGGCGTCTGTGCTGGTCATCCCCGAGTAGTAGTCCTCGTAGCACGTGCAGCAGAAACAGTGCGTGCGTTCGAGTACCCATGGTGTGGCGACGACGAGTCGGCGGTACGTGCCTTCGGCGACTTTCTCTTCTTCGTTCCACTGCTGGTCGCCGTCTTCGGTGGTGGTTTTGTTGCTGACCACGATGTTTTGCGACATCGGTTACACCTCTTTCTTTTCGGGGATAAACAGCAGTCCCGTGTCGTACGCGATGGCGATTGCGTGCGCTGTGGTTTTTGCTCCGAGCTTGTCGCGAAGTTGTGTCACGAACGCGTCCACGGTGTTGCGTTTCACCCCGAAGATTTCTGCGATGATTTCGGGCGTGTCGCCTTCGGCCAGCAGGATGAGCGTGTCGTACTGGCGCTGCGACAGCGGCGTGCCTTCTGCGCGCCCTCTCTTATTGCTGGGCATCAGTCGGCCTCCTGCCCGGCGAGGATCGTGCGCAGCGCCTCAAAGTCCGGCACCCACGTCTCGTTATCCCGCAGCCACTCGCGCGCCTGGTCGGCTCGTGCCCGCTCAGCAGCGAGAGCATTGGCGGCTTCTCGGAACAATGATGATCTTTGCGTGCCCCCAGTTGCTAGGTCTGCGTGATGGTGCAGCTTTGCGATCAGCGCGTCGAGGTCGGGTTGCGTCACGGGGGCGCAGTCGCATGCATCATCCCGGCCAAGCGCTCGCCCGTAGAGCGAACTGCACTCGCCGTCGTGGGCGGGTTCCGGCGCTGGAAGTGGTTGGTAGGCTGCTGCGGCCTTGGAGTCACTCATCGAAAATACCTGTACCCATGCCTACACTTGCCATCATGTGACTCTAAAAGGCTGCACTGAACACTTCTGCGTTGACCACGACGTATCCCCGTAGTAATCAACCTAACTTCCACACTTGGACACCTGTTCTTTTGTGGGATCATTTTCCGGCCTCCCAGTCGGTGATGACGCGGCTCTCGTAGCCTGCGTTCCTGATCCGGCGCTCCATTTCGAGCTGCATGGAGTGGTCCCCTTCGCGTGCGTAGTCGACTGCGATGCGGGTCATTTTCTCCACTTCGCGCGCAAGGCGCTCGCGCGCTTCGTTTTCTGTTTGCGGATGCCAGACGTCGCACCCGGGCCATCCGGTCATGCGGTACTCGCGCTCGGGCTCGGTCGACGGCACGAGGTGTTCGTGCGTGATGGTCGTGCCTTCGGGCACGTTCAGAACGATCACCATGTCGCGGTCGAGAAGCGGCTGCGTGTTGATGCGGTTCTCGGCCTCGTCGACGACGATGGCCGTGTGGTGTGTGTTCAGGATCTCGTCGGCGCGGGTGGTCTTGCCCGTCTTGTGATCGCCGGTGATGATGGTGAGATTCGGCACTGTTTTCTCCTTGTGGTGTGGTGAGGTCTTACTGGTGGAACGGGCAGGATTCGAACCTGCGTCCTGTGTACCTGTTGTGGCGCGCCCACTGCTCTATCCCCTGAGCTACCGTTCCGTGGTGCACCGCAAGCGGTTCTAGTCGCCAGAGCCAACCACACTGTGTGTGAATGGATGGTGCCGCTTGCGGTGCGTGTTGGCCTTGGCTCAGCTAATAGCGCCGCCCGTTTCGGCACCGGCTTCCACCTAGTACCCACCAACCTTGTCGCATGGTGGCTTCACCCCGACCGGCATGCACCGGACCCAAGGGGTCACTCTTTCTCGCCACCGCGAGTGACCGAGGCTTACTTGATCGTGATCTTCTTCTGGCCCTCGTCGAAGTAGTCGGCGTACTCGTCGCCGAGGATCTTCTTCGCCGCCGTGCGGTCGACGCTGATCTTGTACAGGTCACGGTTCGGGAACACCGTCTCCTGCACGACCCGCTTGCGGCCCTTCGAGTCCTCCTTGATGACGTCGACGACCTCCGTGGCGTCGTACGGCTTCGCCACGAGGAAGCGGGCCTCGTTGAGCACCGGGTTGTGGCCGACCGTGACCTTGCCGCCACCCGAGTGCACCTGCTCCGTGCCGTAGTCCATGCGGCGGAACTCGTTGGTGATGAAGTCGAGGCGCTCCTTCAGGTCGGACATGGTGTCCTTGATGACAGCGGCCTCGGCGTACAGGCGCTCCTTCTCTTCTTTGGTCAGCTCGACGACGGGCTTCTCTTCGGTGGCCTCGAAGTTGCGCAGCTTGGCCTCGATGCTGGCCTCGTCGAGAACGGGCACGGACGTGATGTCGAATGCGGTGTTGGACACTTTGTTGCCTCCTGTTGTTGTGGTGTAGCTCTAGGTTACACGGTGTAAATCGAATGTCAAACGTTTGCGCGAAGCGATTGTTTGAGGTCAGCGTTACGGCGGGCGTGGTTCTTCACCTGCGTCTCTTCGAGCGTACCCTTCGTGATGATCCACCACACCTGGACGCGACGCTTCTGACCGGTGCGCCAGAGACGGCCCTGCGCCTGGTTGTTGAGCATCATGGACTCGTCGAAGCTCAGCCACACCTCGCGGCGCGATTTGAGCTGCAGGCCGTCAACTCCCTCGCCGATGGCCGAGATGACGGCCACGATCACGTTGGGCTCTCCGGCGTCGCCGAAGTTGGCCTTGACCCGGTTGCGCTCGGCCTGCGACATCTCACCGGACCACGTGATGGCTCTGATGTCGGCACCGAAGCGGCGGTTGATCCGAGCGGTGACCATCTTCGCGAACACCTTCGAGTGCGTGTAGACGACCACGGGCTCGTCGTCGGCCACGATGTCCGGCAGAAGGTCGAGCAGTGCATCAGCCTTGGACGACTTCGCGTCCTCTTTCATGGCGATGCCACCCTCGACTACGGACGGCACGGCGAGCGCGATCTGACGCAGGCGAATGCGCTTCACGAGCCCTTCGTCGCCGACGACCGTCGCTTCACGCGGCTTGTCCGGGTTGTCGGAGTCGAGCCAGAGCAGGGTGTCGCCGTCGTTGACCTTGCGGTAGATGCGTGCCTGTGCTGGCGTCATGTCGGTGTAGATGACGTGCGGTTCGATGCGCTTCGGCAGGGTGGCGTTGACGCCGTTCGGGTGGAACTCGCAGCACGCCTCGTCTTCGAGGTGCTGAATGTAGCAGGGGATCTCGTCGATGACGGAGTGGAAGCGCAGCTCACGTCCGATGTCGTATCCGGTGTCGATGCCGCCGAAGTTCGGCTTTTTGATGAGTTCGAAGTGGCGTGCGACCCAGCCGGGTCGTCCGTCGATGGTCCACATGCCAGCGAAACGGCGGAAGCGGTTGGCAGTCTTGTGGTCGTTGTTGCCCCACCAAATCCAGTGCAGCACGTTGTAGAGGCCGTGCAGCTTGTTGTTCGCGGGAGTACCGGACAGGCCGATACGGTACTTGCTGTTCATCTTCCACACAGCCTTGGCCGTTGCGGTGTTGAACCCTGCCATGCGGTGCACCTCGTCGAGAGCTACGCCGTTGATGTTCTTGAACAGACGCCAGTCGATCTTACGCGCGTACTCCCAGCCGACGAGGTGGATGGACAGTTCGCCGGGGGCGGGCTTGTCTTCTTTCAGGTCGATGAGGTCAGTCTTGTTTTTGGTGCCCATGATGTGAATGGTGGCGTGCGGTGCCCATTCTTTGATGGATGACACCCAGCCAGAGTCGTTGTTGCCGATGGTGCCGAGGGGGCAGACGACGACCCAAGTGCCGCCCGTGACGGCCATGAGCGCAACGGTGGTTCCGGTCTTGCGGGAGCCGAGGCACGATGCGTAGAGGCACTGTCCATCATTGTTGATGATGTGTTTGATGTCGTGCACCTGGAAGTCGTCGAGCGGTCGTCCGGGCAGGTTGCGCAGTTCGTGTTCCAGGGTGTCCATGATTAGCTCCTGTGGTGTAGTGTTGTGACTGGGGCGGGATTCGAACCCGCATGCACTTTACTTCGGGAATGACAACCCGTGTGAAGCAAAGCCAGTGCGCACTGCCATACGCCCAGCCGAAGTGGATGCACGCTACGCAGAGGGGGGTGTGCGTAGCGTGCATCCGGTCTTATTATGCCACTTCGATGCGCGAAAGCGCAACATCGAGTGGGGAAGCGACGTCGCCGTCGAGTTGGACAGAAACTACATTCTCGTCCACGAAATGTACGATGGTGCCTGTCAGCGTCGGTTGACTGATGAAACGTACACGTTGCCCGATCTTCGGGATGCTGATCACCGCTTGCGCAGGCTCCACGCTCGGCCCAGCACAAGGAAGAGCCCGAGGGCGAGCAGGGCACCGGCCCACGCTCCGAGGTCGCCCGTGTCGCTACCCGTGTAGGCCAGGCTGCCGGAGGTCGTGGGAGCGGCTGATGCGCTGGGGCGGTCCGACTCGGACAGCTCCAACGTCTTCACCGTTGACGATGAGTCGTCCGACGACGGGCCACTCGGAACGTCGGTGCCGTCCGGCACCTCGGGGTTCGTCGTCGGAACGGAAGGCTCGCCACTCGGCGACGTGGGCTCGGACGGTCCTTCGGGATCGGTGGGCGGCACGCTGACGCATTCGGTGTTGTCTCCGTGTTCGTTGGGCACGCCCGGCGTGGTGTCGGTCGGGCAGTTGAGGACGGGCGGCACGTACGGCGGGCACGCGTCCGTGGTGATGGTGTGGTAGCGCATGTTCATGGTGCCGTCGCTGTTGAGCGGCCACGACTCGTCGCCGCCGTTGAGGACGCCCTTTGCGATGAGTGCGGCAGTGCGTGCGTCGTCGGCGTAGAGGTCGCTCTGGTACATGGTGCCGCACTTGGTGGCCGCGAGCTTCAGCGCGGTCGTGACGTCTGTGCTGGTCGTCTTGGTCGAGCTGACGAGGTACTGGGGGAACTTCGGGCTACCGGCTGCGTTCTCCCAGATCGCGAGTACGTAGCCGGTAGCTTGCGAGGCGGGCGAGGTGGGCGACGGGGACGAACTTGGTTCGGGGTCCGTCGCGGTGTTCGAGGCGGGCACCGTGGACGGTGAAGTCATGGGTGCTGACGTAGAGGATGCCTCGGGCACGGTGGCCGGGCTGACGTCGGCGGGCGACGCATGCGTAGGTGTAGCCGGTGCGCCGGTCGGGGAAAGTTCCCCAGTTGTGGAGCCCGAGGGGCTCGGCGTAGGTGCGGTCGGTGCGACTGCGACTGCCTGCGTGTCGGCCCATGGGGCGCTCTCCGTCTCTGCTGCGAACGCCGCTGTCGGCGCTCCGATCAGCGTCAGTGCCGCGATGGCGGCGATGATGAATTTTTTCACGATGTGTTCCTCACTCGTATGGGTTGTATTGCTGGGCGAACCGTGCGAACACGGGCCGTTGGTGCGACTCCCAATGCTCTCTCAGCTCGGGTGACGCGTACGCGTTGGCACGTACATGGTTGCCTTCGAACAGGTCTAGCGCATCGACGCCCGCGCGGATACCTTTCTCATTGAGAAGGCGTCCCCGGCACGCTTCGGCGGCGAGTTCGTACGCGGCTAGCTTGTAGTCGTCGAACGCCGCCCGCACCTCGGCCCGTCGCTGCATGGCCCACTCGAAGAACGGCTCCACTAGACGACGGCCTGCACTTCCGGCATGCCCCAGACGAGCATGGACAGCAGCGGGTTACTCGTGTTCAGCGATTCGCCGCTTGGCGCTTCGATCACGCTGCCGTCGAGGTCGAAGACCAGTATGCCGGTGACGCCGTTTCCGAGGTCGGGGTGCGTGAAGTCGGTGAACGTGACAACGATCATGTCTTTTGTGCGCTTGACGTCGAGGCCGACCGTCGCTGCGGCATGCTCTGCCGTTTCGGGCACGGGCTGCATTCGATCACGGAGTTCGTCCGTGTCGAATAGGGCCGCATGCTCTTCGAGCCTGTCGGTCACGCCCTTGCGGTTCGTGTTGCCCAGCACCATCTCGGTAAGGACCGCGATGGACACGCCGTGGTTGTTGCGTGCGGCGAACATGAGCGCGTTGGTCTTCTTGCGCTTCTCGGCGATGCGGTCCTCGACGATGCGTTGCGCTTCGATCTTGGCTATGGCTTCGGCGCTGCGTTCGTCGGCGATGGCCTGCGCGACAGCGCGGACGACGTTGTTCTGCTCTTGGCTGAGCGGTCGCCTAGCCACCGTTCACCGCCTGGTCCTGGCGACGGTCGGTGGGCTCTGCGTCGTCATAGTCGTCGGGCAGGGTGTCGTGAATGCGCAGGTCGGCCTCGTACGCCTCGGCGATGATCCGGGCCGCGTGGCGTGCGATGGCCTCGCGGGCGTCGCGGTTCGTGCCGTAGGACACTTGACGCTCGTCCGGCTCGAAGCCGAGGATCTTGTCGGTGCCCGTGTGGTACTGCAAGATCGTGAAGCGCTTGCCGACGTAGGGCACGTCCTGCGAGACGACGAACAGCGCACCCGTGCGGATGGCGAACGGCTTTCCGATCTTGCCCCACTTGCGGGGCAGGTGCGGGGTGATCTGCGACCAGTCGACGTGAGCGGGAGTGGCGGGGGTGAGGGTCACGTGCGTAACGCCTTTCAGTTCGTGGAGCTTGTGGAGGTCTTTCATCGTGGGCGGCGTGCCGGTGGGCTCACCTACGTACACGCGCGTCATGCGGTGTAGCCGTGACGCGCGAACAAGTCCCACACGTCTTTGTAATCGTCGACCTCTTCGGTGTCACTGCGGTTCATCAGCGCCATGGCCTGCCGGATCAGCTCGGGCGCGACCTCGTCCTCGCCCGGGTCGCCCGCGTACAGCTTGGCGTCGTTCAGGTTCACGACGATGCGCGTGCCATCCTCGGTGTCGATCTGCACGTGAACCTCTTTGGTGTGCACCGCGTCGTCCGCGCCGTCGTACTCGGCCCAAACGGTCACGTCAGCGTCGACGGGGGTGGCGCCGAACGCGTCCAGTGCCGGAATTTCGCGGAACTGCACGTTTGCGTGCTGGCCGGTCGCTTCGCCGGGCTGAACGATGTAATGCGTCGGGATCGTCATCAGTTTTCCTCTTTCACGAGTTTGTCTGTGTAGAACGTAGCAGATCGCCACTCACCCCAGCTAGCAGGTCGAGTTGCAAAAAAGTTTGTTCGGTTGTTCTGGTCCATGCTGTGGCCTAAATCTGAAAAAATTTCGCGGGGTCAATCGGGCACGTGCACCGATCACAGGTGAGGTAACGCCTCGTCCAAGACGAGACTTTGAGGTAAGCGAAGTGAGTTCGGCACAACTGCACCGAAGCACCACAGTGGCACACGTGCCGGTACTCAGCGGGCTGAATGCACAACATCTCACTCTCGTCCGACCAGTCACACGGCACGTGGTCGTCACCCTCGAAAAGCTCTTCAAGCTTGTCGATGACCTCGGGGTCTTTTGGCTCTGTGCTGGCCACGGTTCATCCTCCGTACGTGTTGCCGACGAACCCGGCGATGACGAATCCAGCACAGGACACAAGGAGGATGGCGACGACGGCCCACGTCTCTTTGCTGCGCATCAGTAGCTCTTGCCGTTCAGCTTGGCGACGTCGGCCATGCGGTCGAAGACCCGGTAAGCGTGGTCGAGGTGGCTGTCAGTGGCGGCGGGCAGTGTCCATTGTCCGTCGTCGTTGACGAGACTGACGACCGTGCGCACTTCCCACGATTCGCCCCACTCTGCGGCCTGCTCGGTCGATTCGAAGCGGTCGTAATTTTTGAGTGCGTCGAGCCATCCGAGCGCGAAGCCCCACGGGTCGGAGCTATCGTAGTTTTCGCGTGCGGCGATGAGGATCGGGTTACCGTCGTGCGCGCGGGGCACCTCGAATTCGGGGCGCGGGTCGCGTTTGATGTTCGGCACGTTGATGTGCGTCACGGAGCGGCCTTGCACGCCGAACCCGTCGTAAGTCCACGGGGTCGGGTCGGTGTTGCGGGGGCTGTTTGATGCGTAGATGTCCATGGCGTGTGCCTTTCGTTGCTGTGCGGTTATGTGTGGTGTAGCTCGTGGATGCCCCGCCCTGATGCGGGGGCGTCGGCCTGATCCGATCACCCTGTGTTGCCGTGTCGAAGAGCCTAGGCGGCGCTGATCTTGCCGACCGTCGACGGGCTGATCTGCGCGGCGCTGGCGATGTGAATCCGGGGCATGCCCAGTTTGCGGTAGCGGCGGATCAGGGTGTCGCGGGTCGTCTTGTCGGCGGCGTTGCGGAT
>Ga0265780_10005419_pt1 | contig 16185 bp, 10 predicted proteins | sample P1T30metagenome_FD_192432 | JGI IMG/M metagenome (GOLD analysis project Ga0265780, IMG submission 192432) | Plant litter microbial communities from East Loma Ridge, Irvine, California - P1 T30 | ecosystem: Environmental > Terrestrial > Plant litter > Unclassified | place: USA: California... | reverse complement strand
AACACCAGATTCCGGTAGCCTAGCTCAAGGCCAGCGGCCGGGTTCACGCTCACGGCTTTGGTCGAGATGGGCGTACCGCGCTGTCCATCGGTCGTAGCTTCAAGGTCTACAGCGACCAAGGCCGAGAACTGTTTGGGCAACTCGAAGCGTCGGCCTACGCCGAGCACAAAGCGCGGCAGGGTGATTTCGGTGCTGTTTTTGGGAATGGGGTCGCCTGAATTGGCGATGGTGCTGCTAATGCCTTTCTGGTACTCGTCGGCGTTGATGTTCCAGGCGTTGAAGGTGGTGGTGATGTCGCGCGCCATCAGGCCTAGGTTCCAGCCATTATGGTTGTACTGCACCCCGGCGTCGATACCAAAGCCGTAGCCGTGAGCAAACTTGCCAATATTGCGGTAAATAATTTTGCCGTTGCCACCGATACTTAGCCCCTCGGGCCCCAGTTTGCGGGCATAGGACAACAGCAGCGCATAATCTGCCACCGAGAAATACTCAATCTTGTCGTACTGCACATAGCCGTACTCATTGATGAGGGCGCGGGTATCGGCAATGTTGTCCACACCCAGGCGTAGTACGCTGATTCCTACTGCGCTTTTGTCGTCCAGCGGCATGGAGAAAGCCGCATAGTCGTTTTTCACCACACCCGAAAACAGTTCCGAATGCATCAGCACAGCGTCGTACTTGTGCGTTTGGTTCACAAGGCCGGCGGGGTTCCAGTAGCCGGCGGTGGCATCGTTGGCCAGGCTGGCCTGCACTTTGCCCATGCCGAGGGCTCTGGCTCCTACCCCAATGTTCAGAAATTCGTTGCTGTACTTAGGGGTTTTGGTCGATTGAGCGGCGGCTGGCAGGGCCAGTGCAACGGTAGCACCCAGGAAAAGCAGCCCACGGGCAGCAGCGGAGAGTTGGGACATAAATGCGATAGGGTAAAGATTAGCGCGGACGGAACGCAAGTTACTTCATTATAGTGCGTCAGAGCCTACCAATTCCGGGCCAACTATGCCTCTGAGACGGGGAAGCACCCTGCTTTCTTGTCGAAAGTGCTGGGGTCACTCTGTGCTTCTCGCTCGTTTATCTACGGCCCAGCCTTTCAAGCAGACTTTTCTTAGTGAATAGTTCTATTCATTCTTTATTGGAGGCAATCAAATGGGTTCATTGCTTCGGTAAGCTAGCTGAAAACTCAAAATCAATTTTGTGTTAAAATTTTTCTCACTGACTATCAACCAGTAGAGAAATAATTTTTGGTTTCGCACGGAATTATTCATCCAGTACCTTGCGTTACAAAGTACCTACCATACATTTGTACTGTTCGTCACCCACTAGTCATCCAACTCGCCCATGAAACTCGAGAACACCCAGGTTCAGATGCGCAAGGGAATCCTTGAGTTCTGCATCCTGGAAATCATCGCCCGCGGCGAAGCCTACGCCTCCGACATGCTGGAGGAGTTGACTTCGGCCCGCATGATAGTGGTGGAGGGCACGCTCTACCCCTTGCTCACTCGCCTCAAAAACGCCGCCTTGCTGGACTATGTCTGGAAGGAGAGCAGCAGCGGTCCGCCCCGCAAATACTACACCCTGACCGACACCGGCCGCCAGTTCCTCGACGAGCTGCGTGAAACCTGGGAGGAAATGGCCACCTCGGTCGGCATCATCCGCCACAGCCGGCCGCCGGGAGATAGTCGCTAGCACTGCACCTTCTTTTCTGCATCACTCACCCCAGCTTCAATCGGCCCGTTCGGCCTTCTTTCACATGAAAAAGAACATCAGCATCAATTTACAGGGCATCATCTTCCACATTGAGGAAGACGGTTTCGAGGTCCTTAGCCGCTACCTAGCCGAGGTAAAAGCCCACTTTGCCAACTATCGCGGCCACGAAGACATTGTGGCCGACATCGAAGGCCGCATTGCCGAGCTGTTTTCGGTACGCCTCACGCCCATGCAGCAAGTCATCTCCCTTGATGACGTGCAGGCCATGATGGCCAAAATGGGCCGCGTGAGCGACTTCGCTCCCGATGCCGACGAGGACGACGAAGCCACCGAAACCACCACGAGCACTAACGCCTCGGCCGGTTTCGGCAGCACCACCGGTAACGCTTCGGCTGGTTTCGGCAGTGCCGCTGCCGCTCCGGAAGCTGCTCCGGTTGCCGACGGGCCCAAGCGGCTGTACCGCGACATGGCCAACCGCAAAGTAGCGGGTGTGGCCGCCGGCATTGCCCAGTATTTCGCCGTAAACCCGCTCTGGATTCGCCTGGGCTTTGTGTTTGCCACGCTGTTTTCGCCTGCCATTCGGGTGTGGGGCAACTACCACGGCGACGGCCACTTAGAAATCGGCGGCTGGTTCGCCATTGCTTACATCGTGCTCTGGATTGTGCTGCCCAAACGCTATGACGCCCCCACGCCCAGCGACGTGCTGCTAACCTCGGGCCCGCTGGCCGGCCGCCGTTTATACCGCGACACGGACTCCGGCAAAGTGGCCGGCGTGGGCGCAGGTCTGGCCGCCTACTTCAACGTGGACGTGACACTAGTGCGCGTGATTTTGCTGGCCGGCTTGTTTGCCGGCGGGTTCACCTTTGTGCTCTACATCATTCTTTGGATAGTCTTGCCCGAGGCCAAAACGGTCTCGGACAAGCTCCGTATGCGCGGCGACGCCATGACGCTGGAAAGCTTCGACAGCAGCGCCCGCAACAACGCCTTTACCGACGGCCCCGCCACCACCAACCGCCCCGTGGGTGCCTTCGTGGAAGATGCCGCCCGCGGCCTGCGCCCCGCCGTGAACTTCGTAGGCTCGGCCATCCGGGTGTTTGCCGGCATCATGCTGACCATCATTGGCTTTGGTTTCCTGGTGGCGCTGGCCATCGGCCTGGGCGCCGGCATCGGCTTGCTGCCTCACTCGCAAAACATTGTGCTGGGCGATGCGCCTGCCCACGTCATGCTGAACGGCATTCCGACCTGGGGACTGTTGGCTGGTTTCCTGGCCTTTGGCATTCCGGCGCTGTCGCTGCTGCTGAGCGGGCTGAACCTGCTGTTTCGCCTGTCCATCATGAACCGTACGGTGAGCTTGTCGCTGCTGGGCCTGTGGCTGCTGAGCATCGTGGGTGTGGCCATGGCCTTCGCTCAGCAAAGCCGCGAGTATCAGTTCGATGCTCAGGTGGAGCAATTGGAGCGCTACCCCAAATTAACGACGCCCGTGCTGATGCTGGACTCTCGCCGCGTCGACCGCCAGTGGGAACAACACGTCGACCTAAACCTGGCTGCTACCGACAGCGGCCGCGTGGTGGAAGTGCTCCGCACCTTGAGCTCGAAAGGCCCGAGCGAAGAAGTGGCCCGCCGCAACGCCCTCACGACCATCGACTACACCATCCGGACCAGTGGCGACTCTTCGCTCGTGCTCGACGACCATTTCTCCTTCCTGCCCGATGCCAAGTACCGCAGCCAGGAACTCGCCGTGACCCTACGCCTGCCCCGCGACCGCACCTTCCGCATCAGCCGCAGCTTTGCCTACGACTTGCTCGATGACGATGACTTTGTGAACGACCATCGCCCCGAAGACCCCGAGGTGCACCAGTACCGCCTGCGCGGCAACAAGCTGGAGTGCATTGGCTGCACCGATGAGCAATTGGGTAAAGACGAGGACGACGATTCCGATGTAAATGTGAACATCGACGCCGATGATAGCAGCAACGACGAAGGCGATAGCAACGACGAGGATAGCGACAGCAAAACCGGTATCACGCTCAACTACGGCGGTGCCCCAGCCTTCGACACCGACCTCAACAGCTACGGCAGCGGCCGGCGCAGCTTCTCCGAAACCGGCTTTACCCGGGTGAGCGTGGTAGGCGGCTACCGCGTGGTGGTGCGCCACGCCGATGCCTTTAAGATTGAAGCCGCCGGCGATGAGAGCGTCCTCAACGACCTGCGCCTGGAAATGGATGGCAGCGAACTACAAATCAAGCCCCGCACCATTGGCAGCTCGTTCTTCGGTGGCAACCGGAGCCGCAGCCAGAGCAAAGTCCTCATTGCCATTAGCATGCCCAGCGTGGAACGACTGGAGTTGGCCGGGGCCGTACACGCCGACCTTGGTGGCTTCGAGCGGCAGGACGAGCTGCGCGTAGAGCAGGCCGGGGCCAGCCACCTGCGCCTCAACGGCAACTACGGCACCCTGCGCCTGGAACAGGCCGGCGCCTGCCGCACCACCGCCACCGGCCACGCCGACGAACTGCGCCTCGAAGCTGCCGGCGCCTGCGAACTGGCCGGCGCCAGCCTCCAGACCCGCTCCGCCGTGGTAAATGTGGCGGGCATTTGCAAGGCCCGGCTCAATGTGAGCCAGAGCATCAAGGGTGATGCTGTGGGCGCCAGCGAAATTGCCTACAGCGGCAAGCCAAGCAACGTGAAAGTGGAATCAACCGGCCCTTCCAGCATCAAGCGCCTCTAATCCAAAATTTTTCTTTGTTAAGAAATTTATTAGAGGCAACTTTCACCTAAATATCTGCATCTATCCACCCAACGGTAAAAAAGAAGACAGGCTAGTTTGGTGAGTGAACGACGCCTCCTTCTGGAGCCAGCCCTTTGGCCGCCCCCTGCTGCAACAGGAAGGCCAAGGCTGGCTCCATCTCGTTTTTAATAATCCCGTCGAGAATAGCTTCCATTACGGCCTCCTTCAGTTCGCCTACTTGGCGCGAAGGCTTCAGTCCAAAAGTTTCCATAATGATTTCGCCGGTGATAACCGGTCGGAAGCTGCGTAGGTGGTCTTTCTCTTCTACTTCCTTCAGCTTTTCCTCCACCTGCTCAAAGTTGCGCAGGTACCGCTCCTTCCGGTTATGGTCTTTACTGGTGATGTCGGCCCGGCACAGCAGCATGAGGCGGTCAATGTCTTCGCCGGCCTCAAACAATAAGCGGCGCACGGCCGAGTCGGTCACGGTTTCCTTCACCAGCGCGATGGGGCGCAGGTGCAGCCGCACCAGCTTCTGTACCATCCGCATTTCTTCGCCCAGCGGCAGTTTCAAATCGGTGAAGATGCCGGGCACCCAGCGGGCGCCCTTGTCCTCGTGGCCATGGAAGGTCCAGCCCACGCGCTGGTCGTAGCGCTTAGTAGCGGGCTTGGCGATATCGTGTAGCACCGCGGCCCAGCGTAGCCACAGGTCGCCACCAGCTTGAGCCACATTGTCCAGCACCTGCAGGGTATGGTAGAAATTGTCCTTATGAGCATGGTTGCCCACTTTTTCCACGCCGTGCAGTTGCGCCATCTTGGGGAAGATGAGGTGCAGCAGCCCCGTCTGAAACAGCAGCTTAAACCCGTAGCTTGGTGTGGGCGACTCGATAATCTTGTTCAGCTCCACGGTAATCCGCTCCTGCGACACAATTTTTATCCGGTCCTTATTCCGAATAATGGCGTCGAACGTATCCGGCTCAATATCAAAGTTCAGTTGCGAGGCAAAGCGAATGGCGCGCATCATGCGCAGCGGGTCATCGGAGAAAGTCACATCAGGTCCCAGCGGCGTGCGGATGGTTTTGCTGGCCAGGTCCTTAATGCCCTCGTAGCGGTCCACCAATTCACCGAAGTTCTCCGGGTTTAGGCTCAGGCCAAGGGCATTGATGGTGAAGTCGCGGCGGGCTAAGTCTTCGTCCAGCGTGCCGGCCTCTACTTCGGGTTTCCGGCTTTCGGCGCGGTAACTCTCCTTCCGGGCTCCCACAAATTCAATATCGCCAGCCTCCTTGGTCGGCAGCATGGCGGTACCGAAGTTCTTGAAAATCTGAACCCGGCCACGACCTTTCAGCTTGGCACCGACTGCTTGGGCCAGCGCAATGCCATCACCCACAGTCACCACGTCAATGTCTTTGCTGTCGCGGCCCAGCGCCAAATCCCGCACGTAGCCACCGATGACGTAGGCCGGCTGCTTAAGCTCCGCTGCGGCTTCGGCGATGGTGTGGAAAATGGGCAATTCGGGCAGTTGGGGCGTCTTCATACCTGCAAAGTTCGGCGCTGGCCGCATAATGACATTGGTCATTGCGAGTGAAGCGCAGCGGAACGTGGCAATCCGTCCTATGAAAACCAGACACTTTCTTAAGTGGCAAAGCCTTTTTAAACACCAAAAAGCCCCGAGTACTTTGCAGCATCGGGGCTTTTAACATCTCAGGGTTCATTACATAGAGAGGACGGATTGCCGCGTTGCGCTGCGCTCCACTCGCAATGACAGACGGTACCTACTCGCGTACCACTTCCAGCTTGCCACCCTCGCCCAGCCGCACCACCCGCGAGGGGGCCACGCGGGCATCGTCGTCCTGCCGCCAGTTCACCACGTGGTCAGCCCCGCGCACAATGGCCGCATCCACTTCCGAATACACAGCGGGCGTGGGCTCACCAGCTTTATTGGCCGAAGTCGAAACCAGCCCATGTCCCAGCCGCCGCACCACTTTGTGGCAAAACTCGTCCTTCGTCACCCGCAAGCCCACGGTGCCATCAGGAGCAACCAGCTCCGGCGCGAGAACCCGACTGGCTGGCAGGATATAAGTAGTGGGCCGGGTGTCAGCCGCAATCATGGCCTCCAGCTCGGCTGGAACGTCGGTGGTGTAGCGCTGCAGCATGGCCCAGTCGGCCACCAGCACGATGCTAGGTTTGCCGGCCTCGCGGCCCTTCAGCTTATACAGCTGCTTCACAGCGGGCGGCGCTTCGGCATCGCAGCCCAGGCCCCACACCGTGTCGGTTGGGTACAGAATGACTTGCTGCAGCAGCAGAGCATCGATAGCAGCTTCTACTTCTTGTTGGAAACGGTTCATGGTTTTTATGTAGCGTGGGCTCTTCAAATCCGCGCATGGTTTATTTGGGTAGCTTCTTAATAGTGTGCGGACGAGCAGAGTCCGCGCTACAAGCTTTGGCAGAGTTCCACCAATACGCCGGCCGCACTCTTAGGATGCACGAAGCACACCAGCTTATTATCGGCCCCGCGCTTGGGCTCCTCATTCAGCAGCACGAACCCCTCTCCTTTCAGCCGTGCCATCTCAGCCCAAATATCATCTACCTCAAAAGCGACGTGGTGGATGCCTTCTGGCTTTTTGGCCAGGAACTTCGTGATGGGGCTGTCCGGCGAAGTGCCAGCCAGCAGCTCAATCTTAGAGCCGCCTACCTGAAAGAAAACCGTGTCCACCGCCTCACTGGCGACGTGCTCCTTCTTATAAGGTGCCGTGCCAAGCAACGTGGTGTAGAGCGCGGTGGCCGCTTCGAGGTCGTTTACGGCCAAGCCGAGGTGTTCGAGATTGGTGAGCATAATGCGGAATAAAAGCAGTGAACGATAGGAGCGCTAAACGGGCAATAACCCGGCATTTATCGAGGTTTTTGCGCTGGCTTAGGTGGTTCGCGTATTTCCTTGTTTAGATTGTATCTACTTTTGTGGGGCCAAAGAAAACTGATTGCCCTCGAACCATGTTCTAGGCGGGTATCAGCTGTTCGCTGGTTTACCACTTGTCACTACTTGCTGCGCGCAATGCTTAAGCTCCCTATTTACCTCGACAACAACGCCACTACGCCCCTCGACCCGCGGGTGCTGGAGGCCATGATGCCTTATCTGACCGAAGTATTCGGCAACGCGGCTTCGCGCAACCACCCCTTCGGCTGGGCCGCCGAGGAAGCCGTGGACTACGCTCGCGAGCAAATCGCCAAGCTCATCAACTGCGATTCCAAGGAAATCATCTTCACCTCGGGCGCTACCGAGTCGGACAACCTCGGCATCAAGGGTGTATTTGAGATGTACAGCCAGAAGGGCAACCACATCATCACCGCTACCACCGAGCACAAAGCCGTGCTCGATACCTGTAAGCATATCGAGAAGCTCGGCGGCCGGGTAACCTACCTGCCCGTGAACGAGCAAGGCCTCATCAGCCTCGAAGAGCTGGAAGCTGCCATGACGCCGGAAACCATCCTGGTGACCATCATGTACGGCAACAACGAGACGGGCACCATCCAGCCCATCCGCGAAATTGCCAAAATTGCCCACAGCCACGGCGCCCTGTTCATGACGGACGGTACCCAGGCAGTAGGCAAAATTCCGGTTGATGTCATTGCCGATGGCATCGACATCATGGCTTTTACCGCCCACAAAATGTACGGCCCGAAAGGTGTGGGCGCGCTCTACGTGCGTCGCAAGAACCCCCGGGTGAAAGTAACCGCCCAGATGGACGGTGGCGGCCACGAGCGCGGCATGCGCTCCGGCACGCTCAACGTGCCCGGCATCGTGGGTCTGGGCAAGGCTTGCGAGCTGGCCCGCCTCGAAATGGAAGCCGATACCGCCCGCCTCTCGACCATGCGCGACCGCCTGGAGCGCGAGCTGTTGACGCTGGAAGAAAGCTACGTGAACGGCTCGCGTGAACACCGCCTGCCCCACGTTACCAACATCAGCTTCAAGTACGTGGAAGGCGAAGGCCTGATGATGGGCGTGAAGGACCTGGCCGTTTCCTCGGGCTCGGCCTGTACCTCGGCTTCGCTGGAGCCTAGCTACGTGCTCAAGGCCCTGGGCCTGAGTGATGACTTGGCCCATAGCAGCTTACGCTTCGGCCTGAGCCGCTTCACCACCGACGAGCAAATCGATTACGCCATCAACCACGTAAAAGAAGCTGTGACCAAGCTCCGCGAAATGTCGCCCCTGTGGGAGATGTTCAAGGAAGGCGTCGATTTGAGCAAAATCGAGTGGGCGGAACACTAGGCGCAAAGCGCCAATTATGAATTTAAAATTATGAATTACGAATTGCTGCAAGTGCCGCTTTCTAATTCTGATTTTCAATTCATAATTCACAATTTTTAATTCATAATTAAAGCAAAGCGAAATGGCTTACTCCGATAAAGTAATCGACCACTACAGCAACCCCCGCAACGTGGGCACGCTGGACAAAAGCAAGAAGAACGTAGGTACCGGCCTCGTTGGCGCTCCTGAGTGCGGCGACGTAATGCGCCTGCAAATTGAGGTGGACGAAGCCACCAACACCATCACCGACGCCAAGTTCAAGACCTTTGGCTGCGGCTCGGCTATCGCCTCGTCGTCGCTCGCAACTGAGTGGCTGAAAGGCAAATCCATCGACGAGGCCCTGGCCATCGACAACATGGAGATTGTGGAAGAGTTGGCTCTGCCGCCCGTGAAAATTCACTGCTCGGTACTGGCTGAAGATGCCATCAAATCGGCCATTTCGGACTACCGCGTGAAAAACGGACTGCCTGCGCTGGAGCTGTCGCACCACTAATCAATGGATGAATTATTAAATGGGTGAATGGGTGAATGACTTCTGGTTGTTCATCCATTCACCCATTTAATAATTCATCCCTGTAGCCATTCAATTGATGGACGAATTTGAAGCAGCCAAGCTGCAACGCGAGATTCAACAGTACTTGGGCCTGACGCCAGAGCAACTACGGTTTGAGTTTCGGCAAGTGGAAGACCAGACCCGGCTGGACCTGATTACGGTGAACCCGCGGCACCAGCAAAGCTTCCTGTTCCGGTACGAAACGGGGCGCGACGAAGTGGAATGCCTGCAAAAGATGCTGGACTACGTGAAGCGGTTTCGCGACACGGAAAGCTCCTACACGCTGCAATGGCGCAGCCCCGGCGACAAGGAGCTGCACACTTCCTACTTCCGGGCACATAACGCTTACGAGGCGTTGGACAAGCTTTACTTCGGCCGCGACCTGAATGCCATCACCGTTTTTAGCGTGGTGCTGAATCCTAGCTCCTAGCGCTTTAGTATGATTTCGGCGGGTTGGTGAACAAAGACTTTCGCTGGCTTGTTTATAATCTATCTAAATTGCACCCGCATTTACCCATTAGCTGCGCGGGGCCAGCCCCGCTCCTACTGCCATGATTACCGTTTCGGATAAAGCCAAAGAAAAAGTATCGCGCCTGATGACCGACGCGCACCTTGACGACACGTACCGCCTGCGCGCTTCGGTGGCCGGTGGCGGCTGCTCGGGCCTGAGCTATAAGCTGGACTTCGATAACGAGGTGCGGCCCATGGACCAGGAGTTCGAGGATAAGGGCGTGCGCGTAGTGGTCGATATGAAGAGCTTCCTCTACCTGGCCGGCACTGAGCTGGACTTCTCCGATGGCCTTAATGGCAAGGGCTTCCAGTTCAACAACCCCAATGCCTCGCGTGAGTGCGGCTGTGGCGAAAGCTTCTCCGTCTAAACCACGGATTGACCTAGATTTTGTAGAAGGGCTGCTCATTTGGGCGGCCTTTCTGCTTTTCAGGCCAGCCCGACAAGGCGGCCCCCTCTTAAAACGTGTTTGGATTTTACTAGAAATGCCTTCATAACGTCATGCTGAGCCTGCCGAAGCATCTTTACCGCGCAAGTAATTGATTTTACTATAACGGTAGAGATGCTTCAGCTCCGCTCAGCATGACGTTCTTTTAAATTCCCAAACACGCTCTTACTCTTGATTGCACAGGACTGAAAAAGGCTACCCAAATGGGTAGCCTTTTCTAGTTCAACACATCCACAAAATCTGTGGAATCTGAAAAATCCGAACCAATCCTTGGTCTACTCTTTCTCGAACTTCTGCACCACACGGCCGGTGGCGGTTTGCAGCTCGATGAAGTAGAGGCCGGTGGGCAATTGCTCAACTCCTACTTTGGCAGTGCCGGTTTCGGTGGTGCCGTGGAGGACGGCCTGGCCTAGCTGGTTGAGCACGCGGTAGGGCGTGGCCGCTTCTGTGATGAAGCTGATGCTGCTATGGGCGGGGTTGGGGTAGAGCAGCACCTTGGACGTAGCACCAGTGCCAGCTACCGTGGCGATGGGCGAGTAGGCCACGGTGCCATCCAAATCTACTTGCTTGAGGCGGTAGTAGAGCATGGCAGCAGGAGCAGCTTGGTCGAGGGCAGTGTAGGCGGTGGGCTTCATGCTGGTGCCCTGCGCAACGACAGTAGCCACGGTCACGAAGTCGCGGCCGTTGAGGCTGCGCTGCACTTCAAACCGACTGCTGTTCTTCTCGCTGGCGGTGGTCCAGCGGATGGCCACCGACTTGTCCGACTGGCGCTGGGCGGCGAAGGCTGTGAGTTCCACCGGTAGCGGGTTGCTGTTCGCGAGCGGGTTGTTGGTGGTAGACGCTTCGGTGCTGGCCAGGGCGAAATCGGAGAAGCTGCTGAATATACCGCTGGTGACAGCCCCATTCTGGTAGCCACCAGTCGCCCCATTGATAACACCGCCAGAGAGCCCGATGTTGGCCCAGGGCTGGGTGCTGTCGGCGCGCTTGGCTAGCTCTAGGTTAACGGCGTTTGTTACCCGGTCATCTGCATCGAAGCTCAATGTAACTTGGCCTTGAAAACCGGTGGGCTGCGTCACTACGCCGTTGTTGTCGAAGGGGGTGATGGTAAACGAACGAATCCGGCTGACGCGGGTCAGCGTGGTGCCGTTGGTGGCCGTGGGCACAGTACCAAGCTGGCCGGGGTCGCCCTCCACCTGCTCGGCGCGGTAGGTAGTGACGCTGGTCTGGCTGCTCACGCGGAGCGTGAGCGGGCGGTAGGCCGTGCCCTTGCCGATGGGGAACACCGTAGTGGCCGGCCCCGCAGTGACGCGGGCCAGCGGGCCATTGACGAAGCTGGTGGCGTTGCCGCCGGTGGTAGTAGCCCCGGCATAGAGCGTAAGCGCATTCGTGGCCGTGGTGTTGATGAGGCCTTGCGTCAGGTTCAGCACGTTTTCTACATTCACGGGGCCGTTCAGGGCTAGGCGGGCAGCCGCATCGGCCATGGTCAGCGTATGGTAGTTGCCAGGGTTGATGGTAGCAGTGCTTTCGGTGTACGTGGCGTTTCCTACTACGCTGCCCCAACCGGTAGCTACCCGAATGCCATCCAGGTTCACGGCAGATGACGAAGGAGTCTGGCGAATGGCAATGCCGTTCGGCAACGAGAAGGAGGCGCTGTTTGTCTCCAATAGCGGGCCGGCGCTGGGCGTGGCGGGCTCAATGGCGGGTACGGGCGTGCTGCTGTCAAACACGAAGAGCGATACGGCATCGCTGCCCCCGGGCGTGTACACGTATTTCACCACCGCCAGCAAGGTCTGGCCCTCGGCGTACTCGGTGGCAGTGTAAATGGGTGAAGGCGTCTGGCCTGAATTCGAAGTGATGCTTACGCCCAGATTGAACGTATTGGCCGTGCTGCCGGAGCGGGCAAAAAGCTTGGCGCGGAAGTTTTGCGTGTTAGTACCCGAGGTGTTGGTTCGCTCCAACAGGTGCAAAAAGTAATCGGGGAAGGTGCCGCCCACGGGAATGTTCAGCAGCGTTGAGTAGTACACCACGTTCTGGCCGCTTGGCAGACTAAAGCCTTTGTTTACATCGGCCCCGGTGCTGTTCACCAGCACTTGGTTGGCGTTGGGAGCCAGCGGGCCGGTCGGATACGTCGCATTGGCATTGGCGATGTTGCCGCTCACTACGGTAGGCTGGTCGTTGGAAGAGGCACCGCTGTGGGTAGCCCAGCCATTGGTGGCCAGCGTGGTGTTAGCAGCGTAATTAAAGTCGTCTTCCAGCACCAGGAATCCGGCAGCCACCGCAGCGGGTGGGGGGCCTGTTACCGTGAAAACACCCGTGCTGGTAGCGCTGCCAGTGGCATTGCTCACGGTGATGGTGCCGGTAGTGGCGCCGGTGGGCACAACGGCCGTTACACTGGTAGCCGATACTACCGTGACCGTGGTGGCAGGGGTACCATTGAAGGCCACGCCGATGGCCCCGGTGAAGCCCGTACCCGTGATGGTGACGGTGGTACCTACCGGCCCATTGATGGGTGTGAAGTTGGTAATGGTGGGGGCCGGCGGGGCCGTAGCCGTACCGGTTACGGTCACAGTGGCGGTGGTGGTGCCATCGGTGTTGGCGATGGTGGCCGTGGTGGTGCTGGCTGTGCCGGGCGCAGTAAACTGCACCGTTACAACCTGGCTGAGGGTGCCAGTGGCACTGGCCGTAGCCGTGGCAGTCGCACCAAACGGAGCCCCACCAGTGGTTGAAACCAGTACGGCCGGGTCGCTGCTCGTGATGGTGACGGTGGCGTTGGCGGCCAGGTTGGAGGCGCTCAGGGTGTAGCTATCGGTGGGGGCTGCCTGCCCGGTAGTGGCCGTGAAGGAAAGCGTGGTGGGGCTGGCCGCGAGGCGTGGGGTGTTATCGGGCGTCACGGTGCCGAAGAGCTGCACCTCGTCCACGCTGTAGGTGCCACCGCCGCTGTTATAGGCGTAGAAGCGGAAGGTAACCCCGGTACCGGCCGCAATGTCGGTGAAGGCGGTACCCGAAAGTGTGGCCACAGCGGGAGCATTGGCCGCAGTGCCCGTAACCGTGCCGCTGAGCAATGCAGCAGTGTAGTTGTCGGCGCTGCTGCGCACTTCAAACGAGGTGGGGCCGGTGCCGGAACGCTGGTTTACAAAGCTCAGGCTGGTGAGCGTGGCTTTGAAACCTGCATTAGGCGTAAAGTTGAAGGTAACGTACTTGGCCGCGTCGGCGGTGTTGCCACCGGCCCAGCCGGTGGAGTTGTACCGGCCGCTTCCTGCATTGCTGGTCACGCCCACCCGGCTGAAGGCCGAACCGGTAACATTGGCATTCTGAGTCGATGGAGTGTCGCCGGAAGTGAAGTTGTAGGCCAGCAGCGGGGCAGCGGGCGCCGCCGTCACGTTCACCACGATTTCGGGCGAGCCCACCACCGCGCCGCAGCCGGGGAAGGTGCCGCGCACCGATACGTAGAAGGTGCCCACCGCGCCACCCAGGTCGGCCGCCGTGGGCGTGTAGCTGGCACTGGTAGCACCGCTGATGGCCGTAGCCGTGGCGTTGCTGTTGGCCGTGGTGCTGTAATACCACTGGTAGGTGGGCGTCACCGTCGAAGTGGTGCTGGCCGTGACGGCCGTACCCGTGCCGCTGGTGTTGAAGGTCTGGGGCGTGGTGCCGGCCACCGTGATGGCCGGGTTGCTCAGGATGGTGAGGGCCGCCGAGGTGCCGGCGCTGGTGGTAGCGGGCGCACTGGCCACTACCCGGATGAGGTAGCCCGTGCCGGTGGGCGTGCCCGCCGGAATGGTGGTGCTCACCGTTTGGGCCGTGGTGAGCGTGTTTGAGATGGTGCCGATGGTGACCGGCGAGGCAAACGTGCCCGCGGCATCCGAGAGCTGAATGGTGAACGTGTTGCCGGCCGCGTAGGTCCCGGTGGCCGTGAAAGTCACATCGAGCGAAGCAGCCGTGGTGGCGCACAGCACCGCTGTGGGGAAGGTAGGCGTGTTGATGGAGGTGGTGGGCAGCGGATTCACGATGACTTCGGCCACGTTGTCGCTCGTTACCGAGCCGCAGGCGGCGAAGGTGCTCACCACGTTCACGAAGTAGGTACCGGGCGTGCTGAAGGAGGGCGTGAAGGTGATGCCCGTTTCGCCGGGGATGCTGGTGAAGGGCCCGGTTGCTGCGGTACCCACCTGCCACTGCCGCGTGGTGCCCACGCTGAAGCTTTCGATGGCCCGGAAGGGCACGGCCGGCGTGCCCGTGACGTAGGTTTGGGTGATGGGCGGGTCGATGGTGACCTGCGGGTCGTTGATAATAATGAAGGCGACCGAGGAAGTGCTGGTCGTGGCGGGGCTGGTCGAGCGCACCCGGATGAGGTAGCCGGAGCCGCTGTTGGTGCCGGCCGGAATGGCCAGCCCTACCGCCGTGCCCGGCGCGGTGGTGGCATTGGTAACGGTAGCTGTGGCGAAGGGCGTTGTGAATGAGCCCGTCGGGCCCGAGAGCTCAACGATGAAGTTGTTGCTCGCATTGAATGTGCCCGTCGAAGTAAACGACACACCCAGGTTGATGCTGGCTGTTGAGCAGAAAGCCCCGCCTGGGTTGGCAGTGGTGGGGTTGGCGCCGGCCAGGAAGGTGGGCGTGCCGAGGGTGGCGGCGGGGCCAGCTGTTACGGTGCCACTAACTGTAGCCAGAGTGGCCAGCGAAGTGCCGCCACCGGTAACAGAAACCGTTTCATTGTTATAGGTACCTGCTGTTGGGCCAGCTTTCAAACGGACATATATTGGGGTACTGGCGAGGGCACCACCAGCCGGATTGGGCAACGAAGCCGTAGCGCCAAACGTGGTGTTATCTGTGGATACCTCGAAGTCAGTAGGCGCCGTGACGGTAATGGCATTGCCAGCGGTCAGGTTAGCGCCACTTAAATTGAGTGTTTGTGAAGCAGAAGCAGTGCCTGCCGAAGCCGTGAACCCGGTAAGCGTAGTGGGCGAGGTAGTAGGAGAAGAGGCTACTACCAAATAAGGGGTTGTAGCCGTACCACTACCCGTCAGACGCAGGTTTTGCATGCGCACGCCCCGTCCCGTCGTGCCATTGTTGGAGATGCGCAAACGAACTTGACTACTAACCACGGGCAGTGCGATACTCGTGGTCGTAACGTATGAGGAACTAGTAGGAGTAACCGATGTGAAGGCGGTATAGGAAGTCCCCCCATTCAACGAGATTTCAATTTTAGCAGGGTTGTTTCCGCCTGACCCAAACGTGGCAACATCAAGAGTGAACGTACCCGATGTATAAGGCGACATGTTATAAATGCCTGTGGTAATAACATCAGTGGGGTTCGTTTCAACCAGCAGGTATGCACCAGCACCAGAACCCTGCTCGATTGGGCTTGTGCTGTTATTGTTTGCGCCAACCGCTCCCAGTGGCAAAGTACCCGCGGTATAGAAGATAGTAGTCTGCCCCCATCCCAACAGCGGTAACAGAAACATCATCAGCAGTGCCGTGCTGCGGCCGATGCGAGTGGAAAAACGAGTAAGGAGTCTCAGCATAAAGAGTGGGTATTTAAGGACTTGTGAAATCCCGATGAACTAGACACGTCAAGTGTAAAGATAGAAAGGATGCTTTGCATTACCACCGTACTATAATTACGAAATCGTTATATCAGCCTGCCCAGCGGGGAAACCACTGCAGCCAAAATGAAGGGTAAGTACTGGCGTAGGTTGGGCCGCTCACTGCTGGTGAGTGGCATAGCGAAGGCTTTGGGATGCCACTGTCAGCTGTCGGGTGGCATGCCAAACACTTCCTGATGCCGCTGTCATCTGTCGGGTGGCATCCCGAAGGCTTCGGCATGCCGCTGTTGCCTGTCGGGTGGCATACCGAACACTTCCTGATGCCACTGTCATCTGTCGGGTGGCATGCCAAAGGGTTTGGGATGCCGCTGTTGCCTGTCGGGTGGCATCCCGAAGTGTTCGGCATGCCGCTG
>Ga0265780_10005417_pt1 | contig 16195 bp, 13 predicted proteins | sample P1T30metagenome_FD_192432 | JGI IMG/M metagenome (GOLD analysis project Ga0265780, IMG submission 192432) | Plant litter microbial communities from East Loma Ridge, Irvine, California - P1 T30 | ecosystem: Environmental > Terrestrial > Plant litter > Unclassified | place: USA: California... | reverse complement strand
AGTTTAGTGATGCGAAGTTGCGGAAGTTTTTGAAGAAGACGCACCAGCAAGCATTTTACAAGATCTTCGGTTCCGGAAAATTTAACAAAGAGAAATACGAAGAAGATAAACTTGCCCTGATCGAAAAGATGCAAGATAAGGGTTTCCGCGATGCGGCAATCATCAGAGATAGCGTTTATCAATACAGTGATAAAGCTGTGGCGATAGACATTGAGGTTTTCGAAGGTAACAAATATTACTTCGGTAACATCAACTGGGCGGGTAATGCAAAATACAGCACAGAATACCTGGAGAAAGTATTGGGTATTGAGAAAGGTGATGTGTTCAGTGAATTAAAGCTGGAAAAGAAACTAAGAGGTGATGGTAACAGTGACGACGTTTCAAGTATTTACCTGAACGATGGCTACCTGACCTTTAACGTAGATCCGGTTCAGACCAAGATATACAGCGATACAGTAGATCTTGAAATGCGTATCTATGAAGGACCGCAGTATACCAACAATAGAATTACCATTAAGGGGAATACGATTACAAATGACCGCGTGGTTTTACGTGAGATCCGTACCAAACCGGGTGAGAAGTTTTCAAAAGAACAGTTGATCCGTACCGTTAGGGAGATTGGTCAGCTGGGTAACTTTGATGAAGCCAAAACTGTACCTACACCGAAGCCAAACCCTGCAGATGGTACCGTGGATATTGAATATGCTGTAGAGGAAAAACCTTCGGATCAAATTGAGTTGTCAGGTGGTTTTGGTGGTGGCCGTGTAATCGGTACACTAGGTTTAACCTTCAACAACTTCTCTTTAAGAAATATCTTCAATGGTAAAGCTTACCGGCCGCTTCCGAAAGGAGATGGGCAGAAGTTGAGCCTTAGAGGTCAGACTAACGGTTCATACTACCAGTCTTACAGCTTCTCTTTCTCTGAACCATGGTTAGGTGGTAAGAAGCCGGTAAGCTTTGGATTGAGCGCTTTCACTTCATCTCAGAAATATAGACTTTCAACAACGGAGAACCAAAGTATCCGCATGAATGGTGTGACGGTAAGTCTAGGTAGAAGGTTGAACTGGCCAGATAACTATTTCCAGTTATCACACTCCATCAATGCACAGCAGTACATTTTGGAAAACTATAGTGGTTTCCTTTTTTCAACTGGTACCTCATATAACTTCAACTTAACACAAGAGCTAAGCAGGGATTCAAGAGACTCCCCAATTTTCCCTACAGGTGGTTCGTACTTCAGGTTCACCGTACAGGCTACGCCACCATATTCATTATTTAATAATACGAACTATGCAACAGCATCCGATAAAGAGCGTTATAAGTTCACTGAATATCACAAATGGAAATTCGAGTCGCAATGGTTCCAGCGTGTTGCAGGTAAGTTAGTATTGAAAGCACAAGCACAGTTCGGTTTCTTAGGTTCGTATAGTGCAGCCGTTGGTCAGTCTCCATTCGAGCGTTTTAAACTTGGTGGTGACGGTATGCAGGGCTTCGACTTCTTACAGGGATCTGAGTTAATAGCCATGCGTGGTTACTCTAACAACTCGGTAATTCCGGTTGGTGCGAACCAGAATACTGCTAGACAATCCGGTAGTCCGATCTTTAACAAATATGTATTGGAACTTAGGTATCCTGTAATTGCCTCACAATCGGCAACAGCTTTCCTGGTAACTTTTGCAGAGGGTGGTAATACTTGGGACAACTTCAGTGACTTCAATCCTTTCAACATCAGAAGATCTGTGGGTGTGGGTGCGAAAATATTTTTACCGATATTTGGATTACTTGGCATTGATTATGGTTATGGATTTGATAAAATACCTGGTATACCTGATGCCAACAAAGGTCAGTTCCACTTTAGTATTGCACAACAATTAGGAGGATTTAATTAATCACTATGAAAAAGTATCTTTTATTAAGCTTCTTGCTTATCGCCGGAATGGGAGCATTTGCACAAAAGTTTGCTTATGTAGATTCCGAATATATTTTAAAACACATGCCTGAGTACAAATCAGCGCAGAACCAGCTAGACGTACTGGCACAACAATGGCAAAAACAAGCTGACAACTCCTTCGCAGAGTTGGACAAGATGTACAAAGCTTATCAGGCAGATCAGGTCTTGTTAACAGATGATATGCGTAAACGTCGGGAAAATGAGATCATTGAAAAAGAGAAAGCTGCTAAAGAGTTCCAGCGTACCAAATTTGGGCCGGAAGGTGATCTTTTTCAATCACGTGTAAAGCTGCTTAAACCTATTCAGGAAAAAGTGTCTAACACAATAGCGGAGTACGCTAAGGGAAAGCTTCTGGACTTCATCTTTGATAAAAGCAGCGGCGCTACGATGATGATCTACTCCAGTGCAAATTATGATGTAAGTAATGACATCATTACAAGACTAGGGTATAAGCCAGGAACGTTAGTTAAGTAAAAACAAAATCAAACATAAAATCACAAACAAGAATAAAATGAGAAAGTTAATTAATGTATTCTTTGTAGCAGCAGGATTAGTATTCACTGCGAACATTGCGAATGCACAACAAAAAGTTGCACACCTGAATTCACAGACAATTTTAATGGTGATGCCTGAGGCAAAAACCACACAGACTACTTTAGAAAGTCTGAATAAAACAAAGTCGGCTGAGATTGAAAAAATGCAGACAGAGTTTCAAACCAAATATCAAGCTGCGATTGCTAAGCAAAAGACATTAAGTGAGGCAAACAAAGAGGCTGTAGGTAAAGAGCTACAGGCAATGGATACCGAGTTGAAAGATCTTGACACCAGAATCAAAGATGCTTCAGTAAAAGCACAACAAGAGTTAGCTCAAAGACAAGGCGAATTAACGGAGCCTATTCTTAGAAAACTAAGCAATGCGATTAAAACTGTTGCTAAAGAAAAAGGTTTAGCTTATGTACTTGACGTAGCTGCACAACAAGATGGAAACAATGTTGTTTACTTCGAAGGTGGAGATGACATTACTGACGCTGTAAAAACCAAATTGGGTATATCACTTTCTGCAACGCCAGCACCTGCACCTGCTGCTGCTGCACCAGCGACCAAGAAATAATTCTAGAATTAAAATGTAAATTGCGGAACCAGATTCAAATCTGGTTCCGCTTTTTTTTGCCCCAATGAGAAACAATTCAATCGGTATATTCGACTCAGGTTACGGCGGCCTTACCGTATTCAAATCCATCATACCGGAAATGCCGGAATATGACTACATCTATTTTGGTGATAACGCAAGGGCTCCCTATGGAGATCACTCCTTTGAAACGGTTTATCGATACACCTTGGACTGTGTGGAATGGTTGTTTGCACAAGGTTGCTCGCTGGTGATACTTGCCTGTAATACAGCTTCAGCAAAAGCATTACGTTCAATCCAGCAGAATGTACTTCCTCATAAATATCCAAACCACCGCGTACTTGGGGTAATAAGACCAACTGCGGAGGTTATCAATCAATACACGAAGTCCAACAAAGTTGGGGTGTTCGGCACCAGGGGTACCGTGAAATCAGCTTCCTACCAGCTGGAGATTAATAAGCTTTATCCGCAGATTGAGGTCGTGCAGCAAAGCTGTCCGATGTGGGTGCCCTTGATTGAGAATGATGAGCACCTCAAACCTGGTGCAGACTATTTTGTACAAGCTTATCTGAACAAGCTGCTGCAAAAAACGGCCGATATAGACTGCATTCTGCTGGCCTGTACCCACTACCCATTAATCATTCCTAAGCTGGAGGCTTACCTTCCTAAGCAGGTTACTTTGCTAAGCCAAGGTGATATTGTAGCAAGGAGCCTGAAGGATTACCTTTCCAGGCACCCGGAGATTGAAAGTGAACTTAGTTGCAGCGGCGGAAGGCGTTTTGTGACCAGCGGTGATACAGCAGTCTTTGATACACTGGGTTCGCTATTCTTCGGCGCTGCAATTAAGTCGGAGGCAATGCGACTGTAGCTGCAGTCTCAGCTTTTAATTTCAGCAAGTGCTGAAATCCTGTTTTCTCTTCGCCACTGGATGATGGGGCTCCTTGATCTTAGACGAGTCATTACAACAAACATGGCGGGTGTTTACGACAGGAAACCCATCGAAATTTTGACGATCAGCCAACCGAAAGAAGCAATTCTTGTTAGGTTCTAATGTTAATTAGAGGTAAATTTGCGGCTCAAATAACACCTAATGAGCGACCAGATCAAACACGAGTGCGGAATTGCTTTTATTCGTCTTCTAAAACCTCTCTCTTACTACCAGGAAAAATACGGCACGGCCCTTTTCGGGCTGAACAAGCTGTACCTGTTAATGGAAAAACAGCATAACAGGGGGCAGGATGGGGCAGGTATTGCTACCATAAAGCTTGACGTTAAACCAGGGCACCGCTACATCAGCAGATATAGATCAATGGCACAAAATGCTGTTGCTGATATCTTCGGCTATGTTCAGAACAAGTTTGTGAACATTCAGAATGAAACACCGGAGTTAATGAAAGATGCGGAATGGCTTAAAGCCAACGTAAGTTTCATCGGTGAGGTATTGCTGGGCCACTTACGCTATGGTACCCACGGTCAGAATAGCATTGAGAATTGCCACCCTTTCCTACGTCAGAATAACTGGATGACCCGAAACCTGGTTATTGCTGGTAACTTCAACATGACCAACGTAGACGAGCTGCTTGAGCAGTTGTATGAGCTCGGACAACATCCAAAAGAGCAGGCCGATACTGTAACTGTTTTGGAAAAGATCGGACATTTCCTGGATGATGAAAATCAAGATCTGTTTGACGCTTATAAAAAAGAAGGCTTGGACAATGTTGCGATTACCCACCGGATTTCGGAAGGCTTGAACATCGCGAACATCCTTCGCCGTTCTGCAAAAACATGGGATGGTGGATATGCAATCTCGGGAATCGTTGGTAATGGTGATGCCTTCATTCTTAGGGACCCGGCAGGAATCAGACCAGCATTTTACTATGCAGATGATGAAATTGTAGTGGCTGCTTCAGAACGCCCTGCAATACAGACCGCATTTAACATTCCTTTCCGTGATGTTCAGGAGATTAAACCAGGACATGCCTTGATCGTTAAAAAGAACGGAAAGGTTAGTCAAGAGATGATCCGCGAGCCTTTAGAAAAACGTGCTTGTTCTTTCGAACGCATATATTTCTCCAGAGGTAGTGACGCTGACATCTATAAAGAACGCAAACGTTTAGGTGAACTACTTTGTCCACAAATTCTAAACAGCGTTAATTACGACTTCAAAAACACCGTGTTTTCTTTCATTCCGAATACTGCAGAAGTGTCTTTTTATGGCATGGTTGAAGGATTACACAAACATATCCGTCAGGTTCAAAAAGATACCCTCCTGGGAAAACAAGGCCAGGTAAATGATGCTGACTTAGATGAACTGCTTTCTATGAGCCCCAGGGTAGAGAAATTGGCCATCAAAGACGTTAAACTTAGAACCTTTATTACCCAGGATGCAGACCGCAACGATATGGTTGCCCACGTTTATGATACCACCTACGGTGTGATCAAGAATGATACTGATACTTTGGTCGCTATTGATGATTCCATTGTTCGTGGAACAACCCTTAAGCAAAGCATCATCAAAATTATTGACAGACTACACCCGGTAAAGATTATCATTGTTTCTTCGGCGCCACAGATCCGCTATCCGGACTGCTATGGTATTGATATGTCGAAAATGGGCGAGTTTGTTGCTTTTGAAGCGGCAATTCAATTGCTGCGCAAGCGTGGAATGGAGCACGTTATTGATGAGGTTTATGAAAAATGTAAAGCTTCGCTTCAATTACCTAAGGAAGAAATCATCAATCACGTAAAAGAGATCTACGAACCATTTACTCAGGAAGAGATTTCTGCACAGATCACTAAGATTATTACCCCTGAAGGCATTAAGGCCGAAGTTGAAGTGATCTATCAAACGTTGGAAAACCTGCACAAAGCTTGTCCGGAACATTCCGGCGACTGGTATTTCTCTGGTAATTACCCAACCCCTGGTGGAAATAAGGTTGTAAACAAAGCCTTTGTTAACTGGAGAGAAGGTAGCAACAAAAGAGCATACTAGTTCTTATAGCCATATAAAAAAGGGGTTGTATCATCATGATACAACCCCTTTTCTTTGCCTTAAAAAATGCCGGTCTTAGTGTTTAAACACCTCGATAAATAGCCTGATTGCAAAGATGATGATCACTGCACCCGCCACTCGGTTCAGGTTCTGAATGGACTTTTCCTTAATCTTATACCGGAGTTTAGCGGCATAAAAGGTCTTCACCGCATCTACTGTAAGTTGGGTTGCCATGGCAACAACAAAAAAACTGATCTTCTCGGCGGTTTCGAAGTGCAGCTGAACGGAAACGAATCCACCCACCATAATCCAGAACATCAATGTAGTGGGCGACAGCAAACACATTAGAAATCCTTTCAGCATGTACCCGCTCCGTTTTATGTTATCCGTTGATTTCAGGTCGTAGTTTACTTTAACCTTATTGATCAGGTAGTAAAGCCCCACACCCAAGAGAAACAATCCACCGATAATGCCGATATATTGATTGTATTTTGAATTGTATACCACAAACCGTGCACTAAAGATGGTAGCAGAGATGAAGATGATGTCGCTTAATACCACACCAATGGCTAACGAAAAACCAGCTTTAAAGCCTTTTTCAATGCTGGTTTTTATCATGGAAAAGAATACAGGCCCCGTCAGAAATGAAAACAAAACGCCCGCACCTATCCCTTGTATTATTGCTTCAAACATTAATTTCGTGTGTATAATGTGCTAATATGCGAATTTACGCTAAAAAACCGGGACCGCCGCTTTTGCTTTGTAAGCAGAAGCACAGTACCGATGCTCTTATTAACCACTAAATACCAGAAAAATTACCCACAAGGGCTATCTTTTAGGTTACATTTAAAGATTGTACAAACATTGCAGGTAGTAGCACAAATTTTTTATTTATGTTTAGCGAATAAAACTTTTTCACTAACCATAACATGAAACAAGACGAACAAAAAAATTATGGAACGGCGCTATACAGCATTATCACCGTTTTCTTTTTCTGGGGTTTCGTAGCTGCATCGAACGGAGTCTTCATTCCATTCTGTAAGTCGCATTTTAATCTAACCCAATTCGAATCCCAATTAATTGACTACACCTTCTACGGAGGCTACTTCATTGGTTCACTTATTCTATATTTCGCTTCTCAAGCTAGTAAAGTCGATATTCTAAACAAAATCGGCTATAAGAAAGGTATCATTGCCGGACTTATACTATCGGCCGGAGGTGCCCTGTTAATGGTTCCTGCAGTACATTCAGGTTCTTTTGCTTTCATTCTACTGGCATTTTTCGTTATAGCAATCGGATTCTCCCTGCAGCAAACTGCTGCAAACCCCTTCGTTGTTGCACTAGGACCTGAAGAAAGCGGTACACACCGACTAAACCTTGCAGGTGGTGTTAACAACTTCGGTGGATTGATGGGACCGGTTATTGTAAGTATTGTATTGTTTGGTTCTGCAAGCGATGCAGTTCCTAAAGCGGTAGATATTACATCTATTAACAACCTTTATTACATTCTTGCTGGTTTATTCCTGGCTGTTGCGGTATTCTACACCTTCACTAAACTTCCTGAAGTAACCAACACCGATAAAATCGAAACCAGCCCGAAGTCAAATGGACCAATCTTCGTGATGATTCTTGGATTTCTAATGGTGCTTGCGGCAAGTCCTTTAGCGCGCATGACACAGATTAATGAATCCATTTTTGTTTATTCCTCATTGGTTATCATCGTTGGCTCTTTGCTATATGCCTACCTGAACAAGAAAGAACGTCCGGAAGACTGGGGTGCAATGCGCTACCCACAACTTATCTTGGGCATGCTTGCAATTTTCATCTACGTAGGGGTGGAGGTAACGATTCAAAGTAACCTTGGTACCTTGCTTAACTTGCCGGAATTTGGTGGTTTAGAAGAATCTGATATTAAACAATACATTTCACTTTACTGGGGAAGTATGATGATCGGCCGTTGGACTGGTGCCGTGAGTGCATTTAACCTTAGCAAATCAACTAAGACCATTTTAACTGTAATTGTACCTTTCATTGCTTTTGGTGTCATTCTGTTGGTAACACACGCTACTGGAACAGAAGTAGGCAATCTATATGTCTATGCAGTTTCCGTAGCCATCATGATCATTGCTTTCTTTATCGGTCAGGAAAAACCAGCAAAAACCTTGGCTATTTTCAGTGTACTAGGTGTAATTGCTATGATTACAGGATTGGTAACTACTGGTCCAGTTGCAATTTTCGCCTTCATTAGTGGTGGTCTTTGCTGCTCGATCATGTGGCCATCTATTTTTGCACTTTCCATCACTGGATTAGGTAAATACACCAGCCAGGGTTCGTCATTCCTGATCATGATGATCTTAGGTGGTGCAATTATCCCACCAATCCAGGGTACACTTGCAGATGCTGAAGGTATCCATGCTTCCTACATTGTTCCCTTGATAGGTTTTGCATACCTGATCTTCTTCGCCTGGAGAGTAAGCGGTGTTTTGAAACAACAAGGCATCAATGTTGAAGAAATCGCGGCTGAAGGAGGACACTAAGAACATATGGGTTCAAGACCTGGCTTCACCGATATATACATGAATTTAGCAACCGATCTTGCTGCCCGTTCACACTGTGTGCGGGCACAAGTAGGTGCTGTACTCGCCAAGGATACCCGCATCATTTCTATCGGGTATAATGGCCCCCCTGCAGGAACACATAACTGCGATGAAGAGTGGCCGGAAACCGGCTGCGAAAAAGACTCCCGTGGAAGCTGCTTACTTGCACTTCATGCGGAGCAAAATGCCATCCTTTTTGCTACAAAGAATGGATCAAATCTGGAAGGTGCTACATTATACTGTACGCTTTCGCCATGTATCGCATGTGCAAGACTAATTTTATCATCTGGAATTAAACACGTTGTTTTCAAAAACTCCTACGCCGAATATAAAGGCCTGGCGAGCGATGAAGGCGTGGATTTCTTAAAAAGATTCGGCGTAGAAGTTATAAAATACTAACTTTGGCCATGCTAGAAAAAATCATAATTCTCGATTTTGGATCCCAGTACACACAACTTATTGCAAGAAGAGTTCGCGAGCTAAACGTTTACTGTGAAATTCATCCCTTTAACAACATTCCGGAAATAACCTCAAACGTAAAAGGTATCATCTTTTCCGGAAGTCCTTATTCTGTTAGACAAGAAGACGCACCACAGATTGAACTGAACCGGTTCATGCAGAACTATCCTGTTCTTGCAGTCTGCTACGGGGCCCAATACATCGCCTTACATTCTGGCGGAGATGTGCAACCATCTTCTACAAGGGAATATGGCAGAGCCAATCTTGGCTATGTTTCTCAAAGCAACAAACTATTCAAAAATATCAATGAAACCTCTCAGGTATGGATGTCACATGGTGATACCATTACTGAAGTTCCTGATACATTTGAAATCATTGCCAGCACAGACAGCGTTCGTGTGGCAGCATACCAAGTTAAAGACACGCAAACTTACGCCATTCAGTTTCACCCGGAAGTAACACACAGTGCTGATGGTAAACAGCTGCTGGAAAACTTCCTGGTAGACATCTGTGGATGTAAACAGGAGTGGACACCAGATGCTTTCGTTGAATCGACCATTGCGAACCTGAAAGAACAACTTGGCGACGACAAAGTCGTATTAGGTCTTTCTGGAGGTGTGGATTCCAGCGTAGCAGCCGTATTGTTGCACAGAGCAATTGGTACAAACCTGCATTGTATTTTTGTAGACAATGGTCTACTGAGAAAAGACGAGTACGAAGCTGTTTTGGAACAGTACAAACATATGGGCTTAAACATCAGAGGTATTGATGCTAAAGACCGGTTCTTAAGCCAGTTGGCAGGGTTGAAAGATCCAGAAATGAAACGTAAAGCGATTGGTCGCGTGTTTATCGAAGTATTCGATGATGCTGCTCATGAAGTTCAAAACGTGAAATGGTTAGGCCAAGGCACCATTTATCCTGATGTAATTGAGTCGGTATCTGTAAAAGGTCCTTCTGCAACGATCAAGTCGCACCATAACGTTGGTGGTCTGCCTGCATACATGAAGTTAAAAGTTGTAGAGCCTTTAAATACATTATTTAAGGATGAAGTAAGGCGTGTCGGAAAAACCCTCGGGATTGACGATGTGATCCTTGGGCGTCATCCTTTCCCTGGACCAGGCTTAGCCATTCGTATCTTGGGTGATGTAACCGCAGAAAAGGTTGCTATTCTTCAGGAAGCTGATGCGATTTATATAAACAATTTGAGAGAAGCTGGGTTATACGATCAGGTGTGGCAGGCGGGTGCAATATTCTTGCCGGTGCAGTCTGTTGGTGTAATGGGCGACGAGCGTACTTACGAAAACGTAATTTGTCTGCGGGCCGTTGAGTCTGTAGATGGCATGACTGCCGATTGGTGTCATTTACCTTACCCTGTACTCGCTAAAATTTCTAATGAAATCATTAATAAAGTAAAAGGAATTAATCGCGTTGTATATGATATCAGCTCCAAACCACCAGCAACGATTGAGTGGGAATAAAATACTAATTACACTTGCCTTCGGTTTGCTGATTTCCGCCTGTTCACCAAAGATACAGCCGAAATCAACACCAACACCTTCAACCCCTGAAAAGGCTAAGGAGCGTGCTGCCACTGAGCCGGAGTCAAAGAAATTCACGGAAGCAACAATCTCTATGTTGCTTCCGTTTAAGTTAAACCAGATCAACATCAAGACACCTACAAAGGCTGAAGTAGAAAAGGCTGCACTCGCAATCGAATTCTATCAGGGCTTTATGCTGGGTATTGATTCTGCCGCCAGCACTGGCTTCAATTTCAAAATCAATGTACTGGATACCCGCGACTACAATGCACAAATACAAAGTGTGATGCAGGCCGGTGCTTTGGCGCAAAGCAACCTGCTGGTCGGACCGGTTTACCCGGATGGACAGAAGTACATCGCTAATTACACCATCACCAACAAACTGCCCATTGTTTCTCCGCTTGCGGCATCCATGCCACAGGAGTTTAACAACCCCAATCTGATTTCTGTCGTCAACAACATTAACCTGCATGTTCAGAAGATAGGTGACCACATCAGCAGGAACTATAATTCCGAAAACACCGTTGTCGTGCTAGTCAATCCTAAGCACTCCGATGATGAAGTTTTTGGAGCGCCTTTAAGACAATATTTTACAACTCTTAAAAACAAGAAGTTTAGTTTTCAAGAATATGCGTCTGTCTTTTCGATGGAGACGAAAGTCGAGAAGAACAAGAAATACATTATCCTGCTCAGTTCCTCAAACAAACCATTCGTAACAGCGAGTATCGATAAGCTAATAAAAATGCAGCGCACAGGCTTAAACCTCAGCCTATATGGTCATCCAAACTGGACAAAGCAATCTTACCCAGCTGAAAAACTTCAGGCCTTAAACACCGTTGTAAGCAGTTCCTATAAAATTGATTATCGTAGGCCAGCTGTTATCGAGTTCGTAAGAAAGTACAGACAAGCCTATCAGTTTGAACCGAGCGAATATGCCTTTAAGGGCTATGACATCGGGTTGTTTTTCGGAAATCTCATTGCCAGATCAGGACCTGATTTCCTGTACCAGATTACAAAGCACAATTATAGAGGACTGCACAATGGATTCCATTTTGTCCGTGACGACAAACTCGGCTACATCAACACCAGTTTGATGTTGTTACAGTACAAGAACTTTGCATTAAATACAATCGAATGAAAGTAGAACATCAGCTCAGAACGTTCGAAAAGATACTTAAGGATTACGATGGTTTGCAGCCATTACACCGCTTTCTAGTAGGTTATTTCAAGGCGAATAAGCAAATGGGTTCTTCCGACCGCCGCTGGGCCTCCAGGTATCTGTACAGCTTCTTCCGGATTGGGAAAGCTATACCAGAGCAAAGCCAGCTGGAACGGCTCACCGTGGGAGATTTCCTTTGCAACACCAGTAGTAGCTTGTTACTGCAAAGCCAGCAACCTGAATGGAGTGAGCAGGTGACTTTACCAACTGCTGCAAAGCTGGTGCTGGTGAAAGATTTATATCCAGCATTTGAGCTGGGGGCGGTATTCCCTTTCAGCGAACAGCTGTCTGAAGGTATTGATCGTCAAGCCTTCCTGGAGTCCTTCTTCACACAACCGGATCTGTTTATACGGGTAAAACCTAAACATGCTACGGAGCTACATGCTGCGCTCACTGAAGCTGGGGTTCATGTTAAAGAAATATCTGAGAACGTCTTTTCGCTGCCGAATGGTACCAAGTTGGGGCATATCCTTCCTAATACAAAATACTATCAAGTGCAGGATTTCTCCTCACAACGCACTGGTAAGTACTTCCAGCCTAAGCCTTACGAATATTGGTGGGATTGTTGTGCCGCATCCGGTGGGAAATCTTTACTACTCCATGAAATGGAACCAAAAATTCAGTTGCTTGTAAGTGACGTACGGGAGAATAGTTTAAATAACCTGGATGAACGCTTCCAGGATGCGGGAATAAACAAGTACCAGAAGAAAGTCCTTGATCTTCTAGTGGATAATGAGCAACACCTGCACCATTATGAGTTTGACGGAATCATCCTTGATGCACCTTGCTCCGGTTCCGGAACCTGGGGCAGAACACCAGAAATGTTATACTACTTCAATGAAAATAAGGTAAAGCAATTTAATGGGCTCCAGAAGGCTATTGCCACCAATGTACTCAAGTATCTTAAACCAGGTCAGCCATTGATCTACATCACCTGTTCTGTCTTTGCTGCTGAAAACGAAGCAGTCGTAGATCAGCTACAGAAAACCTGTGGTTTGCATCTGGAAGGAATGGAAGTTATTAAAGGATATCATGAGAAGGCGGACACCATGTTTGTCGCACGCCTGCGTAAACCTTAGCCTAGTGGCCTTTTGCGTGTGCTGCGAACCAGGCACGCAACTTGTCCCTCAGGTGGCGAATGCCCTCAAAGAAAATGGCGAGTAGGCCAATAATCAGCGTATATTGCTCAAAGCTGTTCATCATGCTGTTTTCTGCTTAACACCAATTTAAGTTAATTTGTTTACAATCCGGTATTGTTTCTAAATAACTTAATGGCAATGGCCAGTAAGATGATACCAAAGGCTTTACGCAGAATGTTAAGGCCGGTTTTACCAAGTAATTTTTCAAGTCTGTTGGTATTCTTCAGCACAAAGTAAACGAAAATCATATTGATGATGATGCCGACCAGAATATTCTGGCTGGTGTACTCCGTTTTTAAAGAAAGCAGGGTAGTCATGGTACCTGCACCAGCAATAATCGGGAACGCCAGTGGTACAATGGAAACGGTTTGATTTGCCTCTTCTTTATCCTTGAACAAGGTTAAACCCAGCACCATTTCCATGGCCAATGCAAAAATTACAATAGAGCCCGCGATCGCGAAAGAAGCTACATCAAGTCCAATGATCTTCAGTAAGCCTTCGCCTGCAAAGAGAAAGATGATCATCAATACGGTTGCCACAAGGGTAGCCTTTTCAGACTCAATATGCCCCGCTTTTCTTCTCAGCTCAATAATGATCGGAATAGAGCCTAAGATGTCAATCACAGCAAATAACACCATAGAGGTGGTAAGAATCTGGCTTATATTAAATTCCATCAGTATAAATCTTTAGCACAAAGGTAATTCTATTAACTGCATTATAAAACAAAAGCGGCTATCTTTTGGACAGCCGCTTTTATTTTTATAAGGGATGAAGATCTTATTTCTGACCTTCTCTGTACTTACGTCTTACAACTGAATTTCTGCGGCTGTATCCGTAGTAAATCGCGAATCCAATCGCCATCCAGATTACGAGACGCTCCCAGTTGTGTGCACCCAGACCAATCATCATTAAGATACACACACCAGCACCTAAAATCGGTACTACAGGCATAAATGGAGTTTTGAATGGTCTTTCACGGTCTGGATCTACCTTACGTAAGATCAATACACCGATACATACTAACGTGAAGGCGAATAAGGTTCCGATACTGGTCATATCACCAACTACATCACCTGGAACAAATGCAGCGAATAAGCCTACAAATACCAGGAAGATCAGGTTAGACTTATAAGGCGTCTGATATTTAGGGTGTACGGCGGAGAATACTTTTGGTACAAGTCCGTCTTTAGACATGGAGAAGAATACCCTTGACTGACCTAAAAGCATTACCAGGATTACAGAAGAAAAACCTGCAAGAATCGCCACGGTGATCAAAATAGATAACCAGTGATAGCCGTGCATGTAGTTTTCAATTGCATAGGCAACTGAAGCCTCTTTTCCGGCGTTTTCAAATTCTTTATAGTTCGCAACACCAGTTAATACGTGACCAAAAAGGATGTATAATAAAGTACAAACTGCTAAAGAAACAAGGATACCGATTGGCATATCGCGGCTCGGGTTTTTCGCTTCCTGTGCTGCAGTGGAAACCGCATCAAAACCGATGAAAGCAAAGAACACAACACCTGCACCAGCAATAATACCGGAAATACCAAAGTCACCAAAGTCTTGGGCAAAGAACTCGAGGAATCCCTTTTCACCATTGGAGTAAGCAACTTCACCAGCGTTTACAGGAATGTAAGGTGTGTGGTTTACCGGGTTCATATAGCCCCAGCCAATAGCAATAAATGCGATTACGATCGCTACTTTAACAATTACAATGATACCGTTTAAAGTTGCAGATTCCTGTGTTCCGCGGATTAAAACCAGCGTAAGGAGCACAACAACGAATAATGCAGGGATATTGATGATACCCTGGATGCCCTCTGCTGAAGTTTGAAAAGGTGAATGGCAGTAGGCATACGGGATGGTGACCCCGAAGGTTTCCAGGAGTTTATTGAGGTATTCAGACCAGGCAATAGCAACCGTGGCCGCACCAACGGCATATTCGAGTACCAAATCCCAGCCAATTACCCAAGCAACAACCTCACCCATGGTAGCATAAGAGTAGGTGTAAGCGCTTCCTGCGATTGGGATCATAGATGCAAACTCTGCATAACACAATCCTGCAAGGGCACAACCAACTGCAGCCAGGATGAAGGAAAGCGTAACTGCCGGACCTGAGTGTTCTGCCGCTGCTGCTGCAGTTCTAACAAATAGTCCAGCACCGATGATCGCACCAATACCTAAGGCGATAAGGTTACCTACCCCAAGCGTACGTTTCAATGTACCTTCGCCACTCTCAGTAGACTCCTGAATCAAAGAGTCTATCGATTTTTTAAATAACATAAATTAAGGTTTAGTTAGTGTGTTTCGATAAATAAGATTTTGTTTTATTTTTTTAATATGGTTCCAAACCTAATTAAAAATTGTCTAATTATAAAAAGGGATTTTCAACGAAAATCCCTTAACTGGTAACAATTTCATCTGTTTTGGAGCTTTTACTTAGTCTTTATCTGAACAACGCTGATTTTCAATGCTTCCGGTCCAGCATTTTTGTATGTTTCTACGTTTTTCACCCTTGGTTGAACCACCGGACCAACAGCAATGTGTGGCGCGATGATCAGGGAAACGATAGACATGAGTTTAATCAGGATATTCATTGAAGGACCGGAGGTATCTTTGAACGGATCTCCAACAGTATCACCAGTTACCGAAGCCTTATGCGCATCTGATCCTTTATACTCCATTTTTCCTTGGATCATTACACCTTTTTCAAAGGATTTCTTGGCATTGTCCCAGGCTCCACCGGCATTTGACTGAAAAATACCCATCAATACGCCAGTTACCGTTACCCCAGCCAATAAGCCACCCAATACTTCCGGTCCGAAAATAAAGCCGACGATCAATGGCACGATCAGCGCGATCGCGCCAGGCAGCATCATCTCGCGAATAGATGCTTGTGTAGAGATGGCCACACATTTTTCGTACTCAGGCTTGGCTTTATACTCCATGATCCCCGGTATGTCCCGAAACTGCCGTCTTACTTCCTGCACCATAGCCATTGCGGCACGGCCAACCGCAGAAATACATAGCGCAGAAAATATAAATGGGATCATGCCACCTACGAACAAGCCAGCCAGCACATCTGCTTTATAAATATCAATGGTTTTAATACCAGATATCCCGGCAAAGGCCGCAAATAAAGCTAAGGAAGTTAATGCCGCAGAAGCA
>Ga0265780_10005416_pt1 | contig 16196 bp, 17 predicted proteins | sample P1T30metagenome_FD_192432 | JGI IMG/M metagenome (GOLD analysis project Ga0265780, IMG submission 192432) | Plant litter microbial communities from East Loma Ridge, Irvine, California - P1 T30 | ecosystem: Environmental > Terrestrial > Plant litter > Unclassified | place: USA: California... | reverse complement strand
ATGGCTGCAGGCCGGCATCAAAGATATCCGGAGAGAGTTTCAGGAAGTCAAAGCTATTGTAGTTCGTTCAGAACATGACAGAAAAGTTCTTAGTCAATTCAGCAAAACGATCAGTAGTCAGGATAATTCCCGTTTATCCCCATCTGTACATGCCGGGAATCGTAATAACAACCCTCCTGCTGCTACGCTTAAAAAATCGGCCAGACCTAAAGTCATCAAACGTTTTGCCGGGAATATCAGGGGTGTATTGTACACAAAAGGCCAGAACTGGCATGGCACCGAATATGCAGTGAATAAACAAACCATTATTAATGACTTCAGAGCAATGCGGGCGGCCGGATTTAATACGGTAAAAATATATGGGCCCAACATTTACGACCGGATTACTTTTCAGGCAGCAAGCCGAACCGGCATGAAGGTGATTTACTGTTTCTGGGTGCCAGATCCATCATTATACCTCTCCGATAAAAGCCTGCTGCCAAAACTCTCCGAGCAAATTGCAGCAACAGTCGAAAATCTGAAAAAGAATGAATCCATTCGGTATTGGCATATCGGGAACAACACATTGCAGCAGTTAGGCGACCATTTTTTACAGCCGGAGCTGTTCTACCGCAGGCAGCTCTACATGAATTGGCTGAGAAAACTGGTCCGGCGTATAAAAGCCGAAGACCCTTCCCGGATGGTAAGCCTGGATGTAAAAGTTACAAGTGATCTAAGCAATATTACATCCCAGGTACAGGACCAGCTCCCTGAAGTCGATGCTTTGGGTTTGATAATGAATGAGGATTTGCAAGACACTGCACAGATCGGCAAGTTAACCCTTCCGTATTATTTCAGCAGCGTAAAACCCGAGCTGTATTTTAAATTGCAGCGACCTCTGGTAAGTGCTTTCATGGAAAACTGGCAGGACCAGCAAACTGCATCCGGTATCTCTTTTTTCGGACTTAAAGATACAAAGGGCCGTAATAAAGCGGCATTTTATGAAGTTACACGCCATTGGACGGGAAAGAAAGACAGGTATCAATTGCCGGATATCAAGATATTACGCCCCGCGCAGACCACCGTACCGGGAGAAGTTTTGCCTTACCATTCATTGGTGAATAAACATGGCAAATGGAATTTGGCGCAAAACCAATCAGCAGGAATGCAATTTGAATGGTATCAGGTGCATACAGATCGCTGGGGCGTACCTCTTTCAATGAATTTCCTAAGCAAAGGCCCGTATCTTCTTTACCGCATACCACCAGATCCGAAACGGTACCAGCTCTATTTAGTAGGTGTAAGCGGAAATAATATTACAGAAGCTCATTCTGTCCTGAATATTCCTTTAAAGCGTTAACTTGACTTATCCGGTGAGACCTTCGAAAGCCGGCCTGAACGGCCGGCGTATACTTATTTTTTTATCGGCGAAAGGATGCCGGGGTAAAGAATGCCGTCGGTATTAAGGCTCAGACCTAAAAGATTGGCTATCAGCGGAGCAATATCCTCCTGCCCTGCCATCGGCAACACTACGCCGGGTTTGATCCCCCGGCCAAAGGCGACTAAACCAGTTTGGATTTCCTTAAAGTCTGCAGGCATGTAACCGTGCGTCCCTCCCTTTGCAGCGGTCAGAAGTTTAGCCGTTGCTGTAGCACCAAAACTCAGGCCCTGCCTGGCAGCCAGGGCAAGCGCGGCATTCGGGTCTCCCTGAGCTGCGCTAAGTTCCTGCTTGTCTACTACGCGGAAAAGCCGCTTAATACCTTCCGGCAGTCCGGCAAGCGCTTTAGTAACTCCTGCAAGAGTCGCTTTATCCTTCGGATCACGAAGATGCAGGAATGCTGAGCCGCCGCTGGCCTGGAAATAGGCTTTCCAGTTTTCCTTATTTTTATCGTCGTATAAGCCGGCATTCGCCAGCATCACATTCGGATTAAACTGCGTATGAATATCAACAAACCCATGATCGCCGGTTACGATAAATGTGGTATTTTCACGCATGCCCGCTTTCTCAGCGGCATCCATTATTGTTTTAACCGCGACATCTGCACCTACAACAGCTGATCTTACTTTATCTCCATCACGTCCTTCCTCATGCTCAAAATGGTCGAGCAAGGCAATATGAATTGCCAGGAACGCCGGCTTGTACTTACGGAGAATATAAGCAGCCATACGTGCTTTGTTCTGATCGCTGTTATAATAATCAAGCGTTGCACCGTATTCGCCAAACTTTCCTATAGCATTTTCCTGCACCTCGTCGAACAGAGATTTCGGATAAGATTCATTGTATAATGCTTTGATCTCGTCTTTTTTCTCTCCTTTATTTTTCGGGAGGATCACATACTCGGGCAGATTATAATCAATAGGTGCGCCTACAGTTACCGGCCAGCTTACACCCGCGGTGATAAGGCCTGCGTCTTTTGCTGCCGTCCACAATGTCGGGACCTTAATATCTTTATAGTACCAGAACCACTTACCCGAAATCCCGAGAGGCTCTACAGGCGTATTATAATAAATGCCATGTTTCGCCGGCAGTACCCCGCTTATAATGGTCGTGTGAGAAGGATAGGTTACCGTAGGAAAACTTCCGCGAACGCCTTCAGCGTAAGCGCCGACTTTCATGCCCTGCCGTATATTCACCATTCCCCAGGAGGGATCCATATAAAATTCCGGGCGTAAGCCGTCTATACTAATCAGCACTACATGTTTATCCTGCGCCCGGAGCGGCACTCCGGCTATAACAGTGATAAACAGACATAAGAGAGTGTTTATAAAGATTTTCTTCATCCCGCGAAAATAGAATTCAGGAATGCGCTCCGGATTAAGAAAACATTAATAAAGCGTTAAAGCATCGTCGTATTGCAGAGCTGGATTAAATACTATCCGGTTTGAAGCCCCGGTTCGGGGTTCAAATCCTGTGGATTTATTTAGTTATCAGGAAAGCCTGCCGGAACAAAGCAGGTGATAAGCTTGTCCGCTGCTTAAACAACTTGTTAAAGGATTGCGGATGCTCAAATCCGAGGCGATAGGCGATCTCAGCAGTAGTTAAGGTTGTTTGGCTTAACAGTGTCTTCGCCTTATCGATAAGGGCCAGGTGTATGTGCTGTTGCGTGGTCTTACCGGTGAGGGCTTTCAGCATATCAGATAGATAACGCTGAGAAACATTCAGATGGTCGGCTACCTCCTGCGGCGATGGCAAACCGCTGAGCACCGTATCATCATTATTCAAATGTTTATTCAGCCAGGCGTTCATGCGGTCGATCAGGTCGTGGTGCATATTCTTCCTGGTAACGAACTGCCGGTTATAAAAACGGTTGCTGTGGTTGAGCAGCAATTCAAGCTGCGATACCAGTACGTCTGCGCTGAACTGGTCGATGTTATTGTCAAGTTCTGTACCGATGGCCCGGAAGAGTGCGGTCATAGTCTCCTTTTCTTTGTCTGATAAGAACAGCGCCTCAGCAACGGTGTAGGAAAAGAAGCCGTAACGATGGATGTTCTGCGACAAAGAATAACCTGTTAACAGATCCGGATGAAAATATAAGGCATAACCCTGAAAATCTTCAATATTCCCTGTCATCTCCACTAGTTGATTCGGCATAAGGAAGGCCATACCACCTTCCTTAAAATCATAAGTCCCGGGACCATATTTTACGCTGCCGCTGAAATTCTTCTTAAGCGTGATCTTATAAAAATCAAGCAGAAACCAGCTGCCGGCATCACTCAGGTCGACCTTTACCTCGTCATAATTTACCAATGTGATCAGCGGATGTAAGGGCGGTGGCAGCTTCAGCCGGCGCATAAGATCAGTAACGTTATTAAATGGTAATGTCGTACCTGGAATTTGCTTCATCATTACTCAATTAAGATAACAATAAATGTAAAGATAAGCCTTTAGCCCTGAACCGAAGGACGGATCACGATATCGCCTACATCTACATTGTCCGGCTGCTCAACAGCATATGCTACGGCCCGGGCAATAGCCTCTGCAGGGATAGCCATGCGGTCAGCATTGTTCTGAATAGTTTCTCTGATCGTTTTGTTCTTTATATTGCTTACAAATTCGGTAGCCACATACCCCGGCGAAATACCCGTCACCCTCCAGCGCCCTTCCGATTCCTGGCGCAAGGCCTCGCCGATAGTCCGTACAGCATTTTTAGTGCCGGCATAAACACCCATAGCAGGCACAATGCTGATCCCCGCTGTCGAAATGATATTGATCAGATGACCGCTCCCCTGCCTGATAAAAACAGGTAAGGCTGCTGCAATGCCGTACAGCGTACCTTTAAGATTCACATCGATCATCTGTTCCCAGCCCTCAACATCCAGTTCTTCCATGCGGTGCAGCTGGCTGATACCTGCATTATTAATCATGACGTCAAGCCTGCCAAATCTTTCCAGGGCCAAGGCCACCAGTTTCGCCACATCATTACGCCTGCTAACATCTATATCAACATAAGCTGCTTCCCCACCATTTTGCAGGATAAGGTCTGCAATCACCTTTAGTCTGTCTGTACGACGTGCCCCCAGAATGACCCTGGCTCCGCATGCTGCCAGCAGTTTTGCCGTCGCTTCACCGATACCGCTGCTTGCCCCGGTGATCGCTATTACTTTTCCTCTGATTCCATTTTCCATAATTATCATTTAATAAAGCAAAGATCAGCAAGCGGAATAACTTTGGTGTAGCCGATAGATCAGAATGTGTAGCCGATTTGGTTAGCCCGGATAAATATGCCGTCAGAAAATGGAGTGATACCTCCATATCTCTGATTGCTTCCTGTTTCTCAGTTTTTACTTAAATTGCATCATGCAAAAAATCGGGTTTGGCGGTTCTTGTCACTGGTGCACAGAAGCGATATTCAGGTCGCTCGACGGAGTTATCCGAGTTGAACAGGGCTGGATATCTTCTGACGGACAATATAAAAGTCCGTCAGAAGCCGTTATCGTCATCTTTGATGAAAAGCAGATCAGCCTGGAAACTTTAATAGCCGTACACCTGCACACCCATAGCTGCACGGCAGAGCACAGCATGCGCGAAAAATACCGCTCGGCCGTTTACACCTTTGAGGCCGGGCAAACAACTTTCGTAAAACAAGCCATCTGCGAACTTCAGAAAGATTTTGACCGGCCCATCATCACCCAGGCTCTGCCATTTCAGGCATTCAGGTTAAATGACTCAAAATACCTTGACTACTATTACGCCGATCCTTCGAAGCCCTTCTGCCAGAACATCGTTAACCCGAAACTGAAAGAACTACTTAACAAGTTCAGAAAACACATAGCTTCTGAACGTATACCGCATCTTTCAAATCTGTAAGCCGCCCCTATCCGGACGCAAACACTAATTCCAAAAATGTATCCTGGCACGCCCGGCTACCGGAAATGAACCCATTCATATCCGTATCGGTTGGTGTCATTCTTTATCAACCTGAATTGTACTACTACTTAAAATAAAATTTGGATTACATGCGGCAATAATTAACTTTGTTATACAAAGTACTTTTAATGTATGAATATATCAGACAAGTTAGATGCATGGCATAGTAAAGCAAGACGCAACAAGTGGATGCACTACTTTACAACTTTTACGCGCCTGGCGCTTGTTGCGGGATTCCTGCCAGCCGGTTATGTTAAGATCATAGGAGAACGCTTTACCGATCTTCACAATAACCAACCCATGGGGCACTACCTGGAAGCGTTGCATCATACAGGCTATTATTACACATTTATTGGTTATGCGCAAATCCTCGCCGCCCTTTTACTGCTCATCCCGCGCACTGTTGTGTTAGGTACACTGCTCTATCTCCCCATTATATTTAATATTTGTATTTTATCGCTGGCTGTAAGGTTTGAAGGTTCGTTGCTGACAGCACCGCTCATGGTAATTGCCTGTGTGTACCTTTTATGCTGGCATTATGACCGCATCAAGTATATATTTCCATTTAATACCCCGCCGCCGGTGCCTTCAGTATCGGATGCCAAATTTCCTATATGGTTTTTCGCAGGGGTGTTTGCCGTCTTTATAACTGTTGGTTTCACTGTTACCCACTTGTATACGCTACTCCCCCGCAATACCTTAACTAACTGCGAAACCCAGTGCGACGATAGCGAAAACCCCGAAGCCTGCAAAATCTTTTGCGAAAGCATACATACTAAAGGACAGGATCTGGATAAGTCACTGGATGTTTATGAACAGGCGTTAAAGAAAAAGAACAGCAAATAATAAGTAGCGAACTGATCCCTTTACAATGCATTTTATGCTTTTACTTCCATTACTCAGCATGGCGGTGACTGGCCTTAAATTACCTTCTTTAAATTGTTTCATCTTCAGGAAGTCATAAGCATTCTTATTTTTTAAACTTAGGCAGTATTATTTCTATTTTTGCGTTAAAGAAGCACGAGATTAATCAATGCCAGTTAAGATTCCGAATAAATTGCCAGCGATAGAGCTGTTAAAGAAAGAAAATATATTTGTTATGAGTGCTCTGCGGGCAGACACTCAGGATATTCGCCCAATGCGGGTTCTTATCCTTAACCTGATGCCGCTTAAAATATCTGCAGAAACGGATTTTGTTCGCTTGTTATCTAACAATCCCCTGCAGGTCGAAGTGGAATTTCTAAGACTAGATTCCCACACTTCTAAAAATATATCTGAGGAACACCTGGAAATGTTCTATAAAGGCTTTGGCGAGATAAAGGAAAACTTCTATGACGGTTTGATCATTACCGGCGCTCCGGTAGAAATGCTGGAGTTCGAGGAAGTAAGTTATTGGAATGAGATCACGCAGATATTCGAATGGGCCAGAACCCACGTTACCTCAACACTCTATATTTGCTGGGCGGCTCAGGCTGCGCTCTATCATTTTTATGGAATTAAAAAGAGGCCGCTGGATGAAAAACTATCAGGGGTGTTCAAGCACACTGCTACGGAAAACGGGCACTCGCTGTTAAGGGGCTTTGACGACGAGTTCTTTATTCCGCATAGCCGGCATACCACCATATCAAAGTCAGATGTAGCAGACAAGGAGGAGCTTCGTATCCTGGCAGAATCTCCGGATGCCGGAATAGCCATTGTATCTTCAAGAGGAGGCCGTGAATTTTATCTCACTGGTCACTCGGAATACTCTCCGCTAACCCTACACCAGGAATATATCAGAGATATAAATAAAGGCATTGAGGTACCTCTGCCAAAAAACTATTACCGGGACAATAATCCTGAGAACCTGCCTTTGGTATGCTGGACAAGTCATGCGAACTTACTATTCAACAACTGGCTTAACTACTTCGTGTACCAGGAGACACCGTATAATCTGCAGGATGTACCCAAACTGGGCGAGATTGTTCAAAATGGCTGATAGAAAGCCTGCACGTTCAGTCGCTGAACAGATACCGATTTAGAGGCGTCCCTATTGTCAGAGCTTATCGTTTCCAGGCCTGAGTGAGCACCGCACTCATCGGCGCAATCATGGGAGCAGATCCGTACTTTTCAGCGAGTTCGTTTTTCAGCTTAACCTTTATTTCGCTGATCCAGGCAGGGTTCCGCTTTTTTATCTCTGCATAAACGGGACCGCTTACCAGGCCGTTTGCTGCCTCCTCAGCAGTCCGGCAGACAGCCTGAAGCTGTATCGTTTCAATTGAATGTTCGATAAATCCGGCATCTTCCAATAAAAACGCTATCTCGGCTTGATTACTCATTGATGTCGCAAGATTATATGATTCTGGAATTGGCTCTTCCAGGTATCTTTCCGCTATAGTCCGGGATGTATATGACGCTCCGTTATTTTCCAGCTTATCCCAGGTTGTAAATAATAAAAGGCCGCCCGGCTTTAAGACGCGGCAGGCCTCTGCAAATGCTTTCGGCTTATCAGGGACGAACATATATCCAAAACTACAAACCACCAGGTCGATACTGTTATCATTAAATGGGAGTTGCAGGGCATTGATATTTTGCCAGTTAATATCAAGGTGGCCTAATTTCCTTTTTGCTATTGCCAGCATCTCCCTGTCTATATCTGAAGCGATAAGTTTTGCCGAAGAAGGAATGTTCTCCCGGATATGCCGCGTAACACGGCCTGTCCCGGCGCCGATCTCCAATACTATTGATGAACGACCGGAGTCAATTCTTTTAACAAGCTCCAGGGCATAGGGTTCAAAGTATACCGGACCGAAAAAAAGGTCATAATGAGCGGCAGTTTCTTCCGGCAAATCAGAGGAAGAATCCTGAATTGGAGTATCCTTCATATGTTTTTAAATTATCTTATAAAAATACTATGATGTTAATATCCTTGTCGGCCCCTCAGCCCTTCCGTAAACACCATGTCGTCATACATCGCAAATTCTGCACGTTCGTTGTCTTAAGAGGTTCATGCAGCCTGGCGCCCAAGTTATCGGTGTACGAGGCCAGCATTTCCTGATTGACCAGGAAACGCTCGCTGCCATCCGGTAAAAGATAACGTCCGTTGCCCAGGCTCTGCACCAATCTCTCAATGCCAATATCCGAGGCCAGCCTGGCAAAGAAATAACCACCCGGTTTAAGCACGCGCCACATCGAGCGGATCATGGCATCAAAATGTTCAGCACTCCGGGCAAAATGTAAAACCGCACTGCAGATAACCAGGTCGAACGCTTCGTCAGCAAAGGGCATATCTTCGGCCAGGGCAACGACAAAGTTCTCCTCCGGAATCTCCGGGGCGAGCGTTTGCGCCAGCTCTCTGACCGCAGCTACCGCATTGAGGTTCGGATCAATCCCATAAACATTAAATCCGTTCCTCAGGAAATAGACCAGGTTACGCCCGCCGCCACAGCCCGCATCGAGCACGTGCTGACAATTATCGTAAGTTCCCTTTAGCAGTTGATCAAATAAGTAAATATCAATATTTCCGTATAGTTGCTGTAATTCCCGACGCATGACTTAAAAATAATTTGCTAATTTGAATCTAAAATACGAATACCATGCTTAGCGACACATTAAGAATACTATTCAGCAGAGATCTGGCTAAACTAAAAGCAGAACTGGAATTATACAAAACCGAAGAAAACATCTGGCGTGTCGATCAAGATATTCTCAATTCCGCGGGCAATCTCAGTCTTCACCTGATCGGAAATCTGAATACCTACATCGGTGCAGTTCTTGGAAATACCGGTTATATCAGGAACAGGCCTGAAGAATTTTCACTGAAAAATATACCAAGACAGGAACTGACCGCTAAGATAACCCAGACTATAGAAATGATCGGTCAGGTACTGGACATCCTTACGGAAGAGCAATTAACAAGTGAATATCCGCAACTTTTTAATGATGAAAAAGTACAAACAGAATATTTCCTCGTTCACCTGGCCATGCACCTGAGCTATCATCTGGGGCAGGTCAACTACCACCGGCGCTTACTGGATTATTAAACGGAATATGGCAGTCAGCCTATCCCTTCAGGTAATGATGCGCCACGCACCCGTTTTTAAAAACTACCGTATCCGTAAGTTGTAAATTCAGTTTGTCCTGAAGACTGCCCGGACTGATCAGTTGCCTGCCGCCGCCGGCGATTACAGGAAGGACAACCAGGTAAATTTTGTCGATAAGCCCTGCGGTGATCAGTTCCGGGAGCAGGCTCACACTATCGACCGAAATATGCCCGCCGGGCTCCTGTTTCAACTTCCATAATTCCTCTGCGGCATTACCTCGAACGATGCGCGTTTTTTCATCTCCCGTTTGCAACGTTCGCGACATCACCACCCTGTTGATCGCTGTAAGCCTGTCAGCAAACCTGTTTTCAGCTTCCGACCCTGACCTGTCCCGCGCTACATCCTCCCAATATGGAAACATCAGCTCGTACATTACACGGCCATAAAAAATCAGGTCAACATCGTTCATCATATCCGTGAAATAGTCCATCTGTTCTTCGCTCGGATTAAAAATGGTATGGTCGCAATAGCCGTCCAGGCTGATATTCATACAGAATGTTACCGTCCTCATGTTAGTTAGATTTTAATCAAAAATAAAAGATAACAAGAACTATTAAAGGGGGATTTGCGACAAACAAAGGGAGGTTTGAACCAGATTTAAATAAAGACGTCTCTGAATACATGTTCCAGGCTTTCAGACTTGTTCTGTAAGGCATGTCTGACTTTACAATGATATGGATTTATTAATCCCTGTCATTGTCTGCCCTTCTCCCCCGTCCCGGAGCCGAACAATACACGACAATTGCAGTTTTATATTTATGCAGCAGCCCTCTTACCTGAGTTTTGATATAAACACGTATGCCTGGAAACCAGACATCGATTACCGGCAGCATCCGGAACTATATCTTGTTGGTAAAGGCGAGCAGGGCGTGCTGATCTGCGAACCGTATAAAAGCGAGATCGGTCAGCACTGGCGATTTAAGACAAAAGCCATTGCAGAAGAAAGCAGTGAAAAGATCATGAGGCAATTTAAGCAATATCTAAAGACCGGTGACTTTGTGGGTGCGGATATGGCGCGAAAGTATTTGCAAATGGGTTATACCAGGGCGAGGCGGTATGCCAATTATAAAGGCGGCAAAAAATATGATGAGCAGCGGGATTATGCTTTATTGGACCGCGGTACAGGCGATCCTGAAAAAGCGGAAGCAGCCAAAGTATTTTATGCTAAATGGAAGGAAGCCGAAGCGAATGAGGTATATGCGGCGATGAAAAAGGGCTGGAAACATGCAAGGGGGTAAAAAGCAGAATCTGCTGCAGGCGGAAGGATTCCACGACAATGCTCATGTTGTCCATTCTGAGTAGTTTGCGTCCTGCCATAAAGCTAAGTTAAAACTTTACACGGCATAGTTTTGGCTACGATCCTGCAAATATATAACGATGAGCTGGACCTGTCCGAATTGCGACCGTGAGTTACCCTGGAAAGAATACCGGCATTATTGCGCCCGGGTAAACCTGGACAGTTTATTTGAGGGACGTTCGCCCGAATTGGTGCTGGCCTTTGATAAAATATTAGCGGAGGTAGCTGACTGGCCCAAAGTATTGGTAGGCGTTACGCCTAATTGCATCGTCTTTACCCGACGGGTGGGCTTCCTGATCATCCGGCCCATGAAAAAGGAACTGGACCTGAAGTTTTATTCTGCAACGGCAAATCCTGAAAAACCAGTAATCAAAAGCATAACTTCGGGTAAAAAATTCGAGAACCATATCCGGGTCTCTTCGGCAGATGATGTCCGGGCAGGTTTGTTTGTTTACCTGCGCGAGTCTTACGATCTGCTATTGTAGCTTGATCGTATCTTCCACCTGACCTTAAAAAACATACAAACCAATAATGAAAAAGACAAACAGCCTCAAACAGCCTTAAGGTGCCGCAGCCCCGGGTATTTCTACCAGAAAACTTAAATATTTTAATTTCCGGTTACCGTAGCATCTTCAACATCGGTTACAACCTTTTCCAAATAGCTCAGCACTTTACCTTTAGAGTCGACATTCCCTACATAGCCATACCCTTTCGAATAATACAAATGATATAGAGATAATTTATTTTTGTCTTTACCCGTGAGCTGCCGGCATTCTACCAAAATACATTCAGGATATTCCTTTCCGGGAGTTACAAAGGTCTGATCAATCTTCAGAATACGATAAGCCCAACTACCATCTGTATCCTGCCATTCCTGTCCGGGTATGGGGTTTCGCGGAAGTTGTAAAGACTCCGACATGGTAACTTTGTCGTAATGGTAAAAATTAGTTTCGTCCTTTCTGAAATATGCAGTGTCCTGGCTTCCCCATGAATAGCTGCGCACTCTCGCATAATATTCTTGATCGCTGAATTTAACCTTATTGTCAAGAAAAAACTCCAGATAAGAGTCTCTTCCGTATTTGTAATAACTTGTCGTCTTGTGGTTACTGTAAAACATCAGATAGTCTTTTTCTGTATCAGCTGGCAGCGGTACCGGAATTGCGGATGAGTCCGTTTCCTGGGTAAATGCCTTCAAAGAAAAAAACAACAAGGCTGATAAGATTAGATTTTTCATTCTTGATAATAGTATATAAGTAACATAAAGTTAAATAAATTTCCGATTGTAATCTGCAAATTGGTTCCTGTACTTTATTAAAAAACAAACCTGGTAATTAAGGAGACCTCTAGCCAGAGAGGAAATTCCGTTTTCATTTTTAAAACCGTAGTTATTGAATAAGTTGTTTGCAGCATAACAGCCCGGCACATTAACAGGCAGTGAAACCCCAGTCCTGCTTTCCTTTGTTTTATAAACGCCGTCACTGTTCAGTGACCCTGATAAATAAACTATCGTTGTTCAGGTTAAGGAATGATTAAGGCAATAACTGCCTGTAAGAGGATAAGTAACTCTGCACTACTATTAAAACAATTACTATGTCTTAGCGTTAACCAACTGGTTAGTTGGATAAATATATAACGAGAATGACCACCGAAGAAAACATATTGACACAGGCCAGAATGGTCTTTTATCAAAAAGGGCTTGCAGGCGCAAGAATGCAGGAGATCGCCGATCTGGCAGGAATCAACAAAGCCATGCTTCATTATTATTTTAAAACGAAGGAGCAGCTGTTTGATAAAGTCTTTGTGCAAGCGTTCGAAGCTTTCGCTAAGGAAATAGTAAAAATATTGAATAGCGAGCTGGAACTTGAAGACAAGATTACCAACTATATCAACCATACTATCGATGTTTTAACGAAAGATCCCGGCATCCCGGTTTTTGTATTAAATGAACTTACCTATAATCCGCAGCGGATCACCGAACTGTTCGCCGGAACAGATATGGTCGACCTGGAAGTGTTCAGCGAACAGGTAAACAAACAAACAAAGGGAAACGTAGATCCGGAAACCTTATTCATCGATATGGTAGCACTCTGCGTATATCCGTTCGTAGTCGCTCCTGTTTTCAAAAAAATGCTTCAAAAAACTGACCAGCAATATGCAGACATGCTGCAAGCCAGAAAAGCACATATAAAGAACAACATACTCTTAAGAATATCAAATCCGTCTTAATTAACCATTTAAAAAACATGGAAACAGCTAAAAGAACCCAATATATCAGCATGGCGGTAGCCATAATTTTTATCGTGGTGGCATGTTTACAGGGATATCGGCATATTGGTTTGCCGCCTGTCATCATAGTCGGCGGTTCAGGCCTCACCGGCTTTATCATGTGGTACAAAACCTACCTGAAACATCCTGTCGACCCTAAAATAATTCTGCCCTTATTTTTATTGACCGTAGCCGCACTGGAGATTCATATGTGTGAAGAATACCTGACCGGTTTCGGACCATCCATGAGCCGCCTGTTTGGTATCACCTGGACTGAAAAATCGTTCCTGATGATTTTTGCTTTTATAGGTCCCGTTATTTATACAATGACCGCACTTGGTTTATACTACCGCGTTCCTTTAGCGGGATTCATTGCCTGGTTTATCTTTATCGGGCCGGGTGTGGCTGAGTTCACACACTTTATATTTCCGTTACTTAAGCCTGAAATCCACCCGCAAGCGGCTCAAACGTTGTCCAGGATTGTTAAAGGTACTTATATATCCGGAATGCACAATTATTGGTTCAAGGTAACCGGCGACTATTATTTTTCGGGGATGTACACAGCCGCTTTGCCAATGATTCCCGGGATCTGGGCGATTTACACGATGATTAAAGCAGCCAGGATACCAGCGCCCCGATGTTAAATTTAAAAAACTTATGCTACCAGGCGGATCTTGCATCAATTGAAGCCTGTATCGCTGATACATCGGTGTCTGATTCTATGAAAATATGCGTGGCTTAAATATACTGTTTTGGGAAAGCCGTTTTCTATGAAGGATATTTGTGATCTTAAGTTTAAATCGTACTATAGCCGAAGATGACTAGTGCAATGAAAGAATTCCGGGATTTTATCAGGTCCAAAGTTGCCATACCGGATCTGGATCTCGACGCGATCCTCTCTGTTTTCAAAATAAAGCAAGTTAAAAAGGGACAATTGATTTTAAAGCGCGGTCAGATCGCCGATCAATATTTTTATATCAATTCCGGGGCGCTTCGTTTCTTTTTTGGCGAGTTCGATGAACAGCTGACCGCCTGGGTCGTTTTTCAAGGCGAATTCTTTACAGAAATATCAAGCCTGAACCCGCAAAAACCAACCCGCTTTAATATCGAAGCGATCGAGCATACAGAACTGATCTACATTGGCAAGCGCGAAATGGACGAACTTTACAAACAGTTTCCGGCATGGCAGGAATTCGGCAGGATCACGTGGGAAGCGATGGCGGTAAGAATGATCGATCAGATCATCAACTTTCAAACGCTGTCTGCAGAAGAACGCTACCTTAAATTCATAGCGAATCCCGAGCTTATCAAAAAAGTACCCGTAAAACAGATCGCATCTTTCCTGGGCATCACGCCGAACGCATTGAGCCGCATCCGTAAAAATCTCAGGTGATACATTAACTACCAAATGGTAGTTTTTACCACGCCTTAAGCCTTTAGCTTTGCTTCATAAATATCAAACATATGAACAAGCTAATATTAGTAGCCGGCGCCACCGGTAACCTGGGCCAGAAAATATGCCGCGAACTGATCAAATATAATGTTGCCGTCAGGGCCGTCGTTCGTCATGGAAGCGATGATAAAAAGATCAGGGCGCTGGAAAATATGGGTGTCGATGTATTCACAGTCGACCTATCCAACAAGGAGGAATTAACTGGCGCCTGTGCAGGTGTATCCTGTGTAGTATCTGCCCTGGCCGGCCTGCGTGATGTAATTGTTAATACGCAGACCGATCTGCTGAATGCTGCCGTGACGGCCGGTGTACCACGTTTTATCCCATCCGACTTTTCAACGGATTTTACAAAAATTCCTGAGGGCGAAAACCGCAACTTTGATCTTCGTAAAGAGTTTCACGCCATACTGGACAAAAGCCCCATTCAGGCCACCTCTATTTTTAACGGCGCCTTTGCAGATATTCTGCGTTATAATACGCCGCTTTTCAATGTACCTCAAAAAACAATTGCCTGTTACCAGGGCAAGGCTGATTGGAAAATCGATTTTACTACAATGGATGATACCGCTGCCTTTACTGCTTTGGCAGCGATCGATGACAATACACCAAGGTCATTACTGATAGCCAGTTTCCGGGTGAGTCCTGATGACCTTCTGCAGTTAAGCGAACAGCATAAAGGTTCAAAGTTTCAACTGGTAAACATGGGTACTATGGAAGATTTTTCGGCCTATAACAAAGCGCAGCGGGCAGCTCACCCGGAGGGTGAAAACGAACTTTATGCGCGATGGCAGCAGTCGCAATACTTATATAGTATGTTCCTGGTGCATCACGAAGCGCTGGACAATGCACGTTATGAAGGGTTAAGCTGGTCGCCGGTTGAAGCAAACATATAATTATAAGATTATGATCGCAGAAAACCTGGAAAATAATAATCCATATTCAGACGAAGAACTGATCAAACAATGGCCGGGCTTCGAGAACAGATACATTGTTGTCAACGGCGTTACATTACATTACGTGGTGGGTGGCAGCGGCAAGCCCATGATCTGTCTTCCGGGCTGGCCGCAAACATGGTACTCTTACCGCAACATCGCACCTGCACTGGCAGAACGGTATCGTGTAATTGTAGTGGACATCCGCGGAATGGGCACATCGGCGAAGCCAGAAGCGGGTTATGATAAAAAGACAATGGCCCTGGACATTCAGGAGCTTATCCTGAAGCTGGAGCTTGGTCAACCGGTCATTCTCGGCCACGATATCGGCGGCATGGTTGCAATGAGCCTGGCATTCAATCATCCGGAAAGTGTCGAAAAGCTTATAATTATGGACGGCTCCCATCCCAGTGAAGGAATGCTTCAAATGCCCCTAATACCGCCTTCAGGCACGTTCACTGAAAAAATGACCGGCGATGCGCAGTACGTGTGGTGGATGGGCTTTAACCAGGTAAAGGGCCTGCCGGAGCAATTGTTACAAGACAGGTTCCGCTATCTGCTCGACTGGTTGTTTGCATATGTAATGATCGACGAAACAAAAATGCCGGATTTCGAACGTGAAGTTTATGCCTCGGTTTATAATCAACCTGAGCATATCCGAGCTTCCAATGCCTGGTATCAATCCTTCACGCAGGATATCGAAGACGGTAAAGATTACCAGCAATTAGAAATGCCCGTTTTAGGTATCGGAAGCAATGTAAGTTATAATTATATGAAAATGGGTTTGCCTTACGTTGCAAAAGATTGCGAAGTGACCGTA
>Ga0265780_10005414_pt1 | contig 16197 bp, 14 predicted proteins | sample P1T30metagenome_FD_192432 | JGI IMG/M metagenome (GOLD analysis project Ga0265780, IMG submission 192432) | Plant litter microbial communities from East Loma Ridge, Irvine, California - P1 T30 | ecosystem: Environmental > Terrestrial > Plant litter > Unclassified | place: USA: California... | reverse complement strand
CCCAGGAAGAAGCGCAGAAAACCTGCCAGATACAACAAGCGCCTCTATCGCAAGCGCTACCACATCGAGAATGCCTTCGGTCGTCTGAAGGACTGGCGTGGGATCGCGACCCGCTATGACCGATGCGGGGACATCTTCCTCAACGCCATCATCCTTGCCGCCATCGTCATCTTCTGGATATGAAATTTATAGGGATGGACCCTAGAGCCACAGCCCGGCAGATACACGTCACTCACGGAGAAGCATAATTTCTAATTGTTACCAGCGAAATTCGCGGAATCTTACCTGCATCTCCAACTGACTGTAATTGAAAAACGCAGCCGTGGAACGATTGTTAGAATATGTCAGGCTGACCGTAATGTTTCTTTGTAAATCTGCCGAAACTCCAAGACCAAACGTGCGGTCCTCGCGTTCGGTGCCCAGGAACATGCCGCCCTCTGCATATTGACGCCATGCGTAAATGCCGTAAAGCCGTCCGTCATGCGGCATCTGAAAGCCTACGTTCACTCGGGACCGATAGGCGATCTCATCCGGCACGGGTCCGGCAAGGGATAGTGAGACGGATGGCAGCACGCGGCCGATTACGGATCGCAACCCCAGCGTTACAGCATCTTGATCGATTGTGGTGTAATACGCGCGTTCAAGCTGGACCTGCGCCTCGTGATAGGCGTGGCCGGTCTGATGAAGCGACGATAGTGCAACGCTGGTAACTCGCCGCGTCGACCGGCCAAGCTCACGTTCCGTATCCTCGAAACGTTGGCACAGATCGACGAAGGTCCACCCCGTGAGGTTGCTGCGCAGACAGGCCGCGATTTCCGCTTGGCTGCGGCTGATCTGGTGCGTCGGCGAATAAGCGAAGTCGGCGGCTCCGGTCAGGTCGACATAGGTGCCTCGTGCGATCGCAACGCGCGTTTGCGTGCCGAACCCTCCGCCGGCGACTAACCCGGCCTTTGCCCGGATGGTCGGGTCCGCCTCGAAGACAAGGCCGCTGAAACGGAAGCGGTCATTCAGGACACCGCCGTTGATGTTGTCATCATATCCTAGCACGGGGTAAACGGAAACGCCATGCCTCAGGATGCGCGGCCCTGCCCCGTCTTGATAATGCCCCTGCCGTTCAAGGTCACGTCGGAGGGCCAACCTGACATCAGGATCGTCCGGACTACCGTCGAAAATCCGCGTCAGCGCGAACAGGCGCAACCGCTCGGGGCCGTAAAGGCTCGTCTCGTACCGCAAAAGCTCATCCGCTGCGGCACCGAGCGGGATCAGGCACAAAAGCAGCGCGCATAAAGCGCACCATGCCCTACTTGCCCACATTCGGATCCGCACCGTGGAAAACGCCGTTCGCGTCCACCTGACGACCAGTTTCCTTGTCCTTGCCTGAGATGGAATAGAGCCCACCCGTCACGAGATCGTGTCGGCCATCCGCAAATTCGGGCCGCCCCCCGACAGAGCCTCGCAGGCTGCCTGCCGCCGATAGGATATCGCTGCTGTCGGGATCCCACACGCGCAAGGTCACGTCGCCGCCATAAGCACCCGTTTGGATGTTGAAAGGCAGGTTGTCCGCCGACATGGCAGTCCGCACCTGCGATCCGGAATCCACGCCGGTCTCCAACCGGATTGCGGCCGTTTGCTTGCTGAAGTCCAGTTCCATGTTGACCAGCCCGTCGCTATTCGCCCCGGTCAGCAGCGGTTGCCCATCAAGCGAGGCCCAAACGAAATTGGCACCGCGGAAGTAATATTTGCCGTCCGCCGAAACCGGCGCGCCTGGTCGCGCGGCAAGCAGCGGCGTTTCGTCCACCGTCAGCCGCAGGATGCGTTCCGCGGGACCGGTGCCGTTGGCCCCCGCGACCTTGCCGATCACTTCAATTGTCATCCTGTTGCCATAGGCGGTGTTCGCCAGATCGATCAGGTTGCGATAGCCGGCAGGGCTAGTTGGCTTCCCATCCTCAAACCCTGCGATGACGGGCGCATCCGTCGGGGTGGAGACGTCGAGGCGCACACGGTTCCGCCCGTTGTGATCTGTGCGATAGGATTCGAATGCAGGCGTGATGATCTCTTTTCCGGGCGGAGATGGGGGTGGGGTTTCGGCACTGCCACCGGCCCCGCCTCCTCCGCAGGCGGCAAGCCCAATGATCGAGAATGCCGCGATCGCACGTGTCAACATTCCGGTCATCCTTCTTTTCGGGGTGTCTTGCAAAAATCGGTTGGTCGGGGGGTCATGCTTCGTCCTCCCTGCGAATATACCTTGCTAGGAATTCTTTGGCCGGAACAGGGTGACCGAACAGGTATCCCTGAACCTGTGGGCAGCCATGGCTTGCTAGATATGCAAACTGTTCCTCGGTTTCGATGCCTTCGGCAATGGTCTCCATCCCGAATACACTTGCAAGGTAAATAATGACTTTAACGACCGCCGCGCTTTCCTCATCCTGATCCACATCGCGCACGAAGCTTTGGTCGATCTTGAGCCGCGAGGCGGGATAGCGTTTGAGCATGCTGAGCGAAGCAAATCCCGTGCCGTAATCGTCGAAGGCAAGGCCGACACCCATCGCGCGCAGATCCTGCAGGGATTCCAACATGGCGCGATCCTCGGTCGTCAGGATGTTTTCTACGATCTCCACCTCCAGCGCCGATGGGGGAAGACCGGAATCGGACAACACCTTGCGGATGGATGGCAGCAACCGTCCCGCCCGAAACTGCGAAGGAAAAAGGTTGACCGAGATGCGGAAGTCCGGTCGCATCCTCAACCATTCGGCCGTATCCCGGCAGGCCGTTTCAAGGATCCAGTCCCCTAGGGCCAACGACAGTGGCATTTTTCCCAGCACCTCGATGAAAGATGCCGGACCCAGCAGCCCACGTGTCGGGTGGTTCCAGCGCAACAGGGCCTCCGCCCCCACAAGGCTGCGGTCGGTCGTCGATATCTGAGGCTGGTAGAACAGCTCGAACTCGCCCCGCCGGAAACCGAAGCGCAATTCCTCCTCCACGGCGCGGCGCAGGAGGGCGACCACCTCCATCGCAGAGATGAACATCTCGTAGGTGCATTTGCCCGACATTTTCGCACGATATAGCGCGAGGTCGGCGACCTCCATCAATGTAAGCGGGTCAGAACAATGTTCAGGATGCAGCGAGATGCCGATGCTGACGCCAACCTCCACCATCAGGCCGTCCTGCAGGATCGGAGCGCTGACAGCGTCGATGATTTTGCGGGCCAGCGCCCGTGCTTCGGTCGGATTGTCGCCGCGCAGAAGGCAGACGAATTTGTCCCCGCCCAACCGGGCCACCATCACCGCCATGTCGCAGACGCGGCGAAGGCGGTTGCCGACCTCTGCCAGGACGAGGTCGCCCGCGCGGTGGCCCAGCGTATCGTTGACCTGCTTGAATCCGTCCAGATCCATCAACAGCAGCGTCAGGCCGGATTCAGTCGTCGCGACCTCTGACAACCGGTCGTGCCAGGCGGTACGGTTGGGCAGGCCTGTCAGGGCATCCATCGACGCCAGATCGAACAGCGGCGCCTCCTGCGCCCGTCGTTTGGTGACATCGCGGACAATCGCCCCGAAACTGTGGGCGTCACCCTCCTGCCAACTCAACAGGCCCACCTCGGCCGAGAATTCGCCGCCGTCATGCCGCCGGCAGGTCATGACGGTGGTCCTTTCCGCCACAGGACCACCATCTACATCCAGAAGACCCGCAAGTTCGGGGATGATGTCATGAAGCGTGCATGTGCGGACCGCCTCCCGATCAAGACCGAACAACTGCTCTGCCGCGCGGTTCCAGAAGGTGATCCGCCCCCCGCTGTCGGCACAAAGGATCGCATCCGGCGCGGTTGCGGCCACAGTCTCGAACAGTGTGCGGTCTGCACGGCGGGCCGTATGCATGCGCGCGACTTCGAACTTTTCGACGATCAGGTCAGCCAGACTGATCAGGTTCGACCGGTCCGTGGCAGTGAAGGTGTGCCGTGGCAGGGGATCGATCACGCAGCTTGACCCGATCGCCTCGCCCGAGGGCGCGCGCAGGGCAATACCGGCATAGAATCGGATATAAGGGGCGCCTACGACATAAGGATTGTGGTGAAACGCGGGATCCTGCATCGCGTCGCGAATGACCAGAATATCCTTCTCGAGGATCGTGTGCGGACACAGGGATATCTCTCGCGCGATTTTGCAGTCATCCAGACCGACCATCGCGAGAATGGACTGACGCTCGCCCCCGATGACCGAAATGAAAGCGATGGGGGTATTGAAGAGCTGTGTCGCCAGCTCGGCCAGATTGTCGAAGGAGTTGTCTGAAGACACATTCAGCAGACCATATTCGGCCACCTTTGCAAGCCGCTGCAACTCGTCAAAGGGAACGGGATAGGACGCCGTCATGGTCAAATACCATCTCCCGGGCCGGATGCATGGTCAAACGCCACGTTACGATTTGAAGTTGTATTCCGATTAATCAAACATAAAGGTATTTTGGTCATATTCACATGCATGTTTGCAACAGGGCGAGGAGCATGCATGTCCGGATGATGAAACGCTATTGCTTAATATACGCAATCCCGTTGATCTGTCGGTCAGATGGCGATGGTGGATGCGATGCCGCGTAGCGTGATACAATGGATACAATCGTGACCCAAACCCTTTCGATCCTCCGGATATTTGGATTGGCAGCCTTTGCGATATCGCTCTCAGGTTGTGATATCGTCAATTTCAACGACCGCTTCCTGAATCAGGCAGATCGAAGGATCACGGGATACCAGATCGTCACGCCGGCCATGGCCTGGGCTTCGGTGCCAGGGCAGACGACCGTGATGCAGCGCTTCATCGGCAACGATGTGGAGCAGATCATTGCCCTGCCCAATGCCACGAGCATACAGGGCGACAACCGGATGATCATGCGCGCCTCCCGCCGTGGGAAGGAAGGAGCGGGCCGCCTGCGGGTAGAGGCGCTTCGCGCCCGGATCGGCGGCTTCCCTGAACCATTCGCCGCAATCAAGCCGGGCGATATGATATCCGAGGACGACGATCTGGGATCGTTCTCCTACGCAACGACCGTCTACGGGCAAATCACCTGCGTGCTGGCCCTACGGAAGGTGAACGCCGAACAGCGCCCGATCCCTGCGCGCCGGAATGCGGTCGATGCCGTCTTGCGCAATTGCGTCGTCGGGTCGGCAGAGGAGGCGCTGACGCCCATACGTTCCGCAAGCTTCGGCTATGCCGGATTTGCGGGTTCGAGCGCGTCCTCGGGCACTCGTCTTCTGTCGCCCCTGTCGGCCCCGTTGCCGTAATAGCCGATGTCCATTGCCGTGTTCCATCCGGGAGATGCCGTCCATGCGATCTAACACCGTCGTCGCGGCACTCATGCTGCTCCTCTGGATGACGCTGATCATCCCGATCCTTGCGTTGACGCTGGCGCCGACCTCTCTTGTGGCACAGGCTACGCTGTCCTGCGTGGCGGTGGTCATCATCGTGATCCTGAAGCCCTTCGCCCGCCGCGGTTGGCCGCGCTTCATGCTTCTGGCCACGGGCAGCATCATCGTCATCCGCTACTGGTTGTGGCGGCTGACCAGCACCCTGCCGGACGCCGGTCTGACCCCTTCCTTCATCCTCGCGGGGATCCTGTTCGCGGTGGAGACATATTCCATCGTCATCTTCTTTCTGAACGCATTCCTCGTAGCCGACCCGACGCGGAGGGAGATTCCGCCGAAAGTCGAAAGCCGCGAGGATTTGCCGACCGTCGACGTGCTCGTTCCATCCTATAACGAGCCGACGGACATGCTGGCCATCACACTTTCCGCCGCGCGCAACATGATCTATCCGGCGGACAAGCGGCGGGTGGTCCTGTGCGACGACGGCGGCACTGACCAGAAGTGTAACCAGGACGATCCGGATGCCGCAGCGGCAGCTCGCGCCCGGCGGGCCGAGCTTCAGGCCCTGTGTGTGGATCTGGGTGTCGTATATTCCACACGTGCCCGCAACGAACATGCCAAGGCGGGAAACATGTCGGCAGCCCTGTCGCGGCTGGATGGCGAACTGGTCGTCGTTTTCGACGCTGACCATGTACCGTCGCGCGACTTTCTGGCGCGGACCGTGGGATACTTCCGTCAGGACCCGAAGCTGTTCCTCGTCCAGACCCCTCACTATTTCATCAACAAGGACCCGATCGAGCGGAACCTCGGCTTCCATGCCAGCGCCCCGCCGGAGAACGAGATGTTTTACGGCCTGATCCACCGCGGCCTTGACCGCTGGGGCGGCGCGTTCTTCTGCGGCTCGGCGGCCGTCCTGCGCCGGCGCGCCCTCGACGAGGCCGGAGGCTTTGCCGGCGAAACCATCACCGAGGATGCCGAAACCGCACTGGAAATCCATGCGCGCGGCTGGAAAAGCCTATATCTGAATCGCGCGATGATCGCGGGGCTGCAGCCTGAAACGTTTGCGAGCTTCATTCAGCAGCGGGGCCGCTGGGCCACTGGCATGATGCAGATGCTGATCCTGAAGAACCCGCTGTTCCGTCCCGGCCTCGGCCTGTCGACACGGCTCTGCTACCTAAACTCCATGAGCTTCTGGCTCTTTCCGTTCATCCGCATGACCTATCTTCTGGCCCCGCTGGCATACCTGATCTTCGGGGTGGAAATTTTCGTAGGCACCGCGCAGGACGCTCTCGTCTTCAGCCTGACCTACCTTCTGGTCAGCTTCCTGACGCAGAACGCCATCTTCTCGCGGTTCCGCTGGCCGCTCATTTCGGAGATATACGAGGTAGCCCAGACACCCTACCTTCTGAAGGCGATCGCGAACACCATCATTCGGCCCCGCGCCGCCCGGTTCAACGTGACCGACAAGAGCGAAACCCTCGCCTCAGATTACATCTCGCCCATCTATAAGCCGCTGCTGATCCTGTTCGCCCTGATGACCCTTGGTCTCGTGCTGGCAGTAGTGCGATGGATCGCCTTCCCTGGCGACCGCGCGGTTCTAGCAGTGGTAGGAGGCTGGGCGCTGTTCAACTTCGTCCTTGTGTCCCTTTCTCTGCGTGCGACCTGCGAGAAACAGCAGCGCCGCGCCTCCCCCCGAGTGGATATGCGCAGCCCGGCGCGGGTGGTGCGCGGCGGCGGAGCCGAGATGCAGGGCACCATCGTCGACGCCTCCACCACGGGTGCGCAGATTCTTGTGCCGCGTCAGGCGGATGCACCTGCCTATGCCGCCGGAGACGAGATCATGTTCACGCCCGTATTTCTGGACGAACCGCATCTTGAAAGCGTGGTGCGAGGCATCGTCCGTTCCACCGCTGATAGCGGCGGACAAGTGGCCCTGCGCCTTGTGTTCCCGCCCAATCAGCCCATGCGCACCCGCGAGGCTGTAGCCCTCCTGATTTTCGGCAACAGCGAAACATGGGAACGCCGGCGCGACAGCACCCGGCGGGGCGTCGGCCTGATCCCGGGCCTGCTCTACATTCTCTGGCTGGCCGCGAAGTCGCTGCCCCGGACAATCCGCGACTATGCAGCCGAGCCTTGGCGCAGCCGCAAGGCGCAGCGCGAGGAGACGGCGCACCAGCCTGCTCACCTTGTCGCCTTCGGAAGCGATTTTCTAGAAGACACGTCCCGAGCGAGAGATCTTTCCCCCCGCGCGGAGGTGGCATCATGAACCGGTATCGTGCCGCAGTCATCCTGGCGGTCTGGGCCGCGACATCCTCCGCCCTTGCACAGGACGTGCCTAACTCGGATGCGGCTATCCGGCTCCCCGACCCCCCCTCCACCTCGGTTCCGGATACACCCGCCGCCCCTCCAGCTGCGATCGGCCCCCTGCCGGAGATCGGCACCCTTACGCGCGACATGGTGCCCTCGGCCACCCAGGCCCAGAACTGGAACATCGGGCTGCGCACCTTGAACGCTATCCCGCACGATCGCGTCGCCATGGGGGCCAGCTTCTCCGAACCCGGCATCCTGCGCGTCACCGGAGAGGAGGCGCAGATTTCGCTTGCCCTAGGGCTCCCGGCCGGTGACGTTCCTCCGCCTTCGTTCCGATTGATCCTGCGCAGCAGCGTGAACGACCTTCCGGAACGGTCGTCGGTGGCGGTCATGGTCAACGGGCAGGATGCCGGAACCTGGCCCCTGTCCAACATCGGCGACTGGGGTCAGATCGACGTACCGGGCACCGCTTTGAAGGAAGGGGTAAACACAATCTCCCTCGCCTTGCGCCAGCAGCACCGGATTTTTTGCGGACCAGAAGCCAGCTTCGGCGTCTGGACAGAAATTGACCTGCTGCAAAGCGGCGTCACCCTTCGTGCCAACGCGGTTCCGATGAATATCGCCACGTTCCGCAGCGGCCTTCTGAACGTCGTACAGCGCGGCCAGGCCATTGATATCCGGGTGCGGGACGGCATGACGAACGACAGCCTTGTCACCGTGATCGGCGCCATGCGAGCGGCCTTGCCCGAAGCGGGCACAGTGCATGTCAGTTCCCCCTATGCGCCTGTGGACGGCAAAGGACGGCGTGTCGGCGTGTCACTGCGTCCGGGAACGGGTGCGGCTGCGTCGGTCGCGTTCACGCGCAGCCCGCAAGGCGCGCTCGTGATGCAGGTGACGGAAGGGCCGGGCTTGGCCGAACTAATGACTGCTACGTTTCCACCCGTTCTATCTGCACCGGACAGCATGGAGTTGACCCCCGGCATGGTTACCAGCTTCAAGGATCTTGGGGCGCCGATGATCGTGCAAAACACGCGTTACGCTTTGGCCGAAGTTCCGTTCACCCTTCCACAATACTGGATGAACCTGTCATCGCAGCGTGCACTGTTGACGCTCGATTACGGATTTGCGGCGGATCTGCCGGAAGGCTCTATCCTGTTGGTCAAGGCCAACGGCGTCACGATCGTCCTGCTTCCGTTGGACGTGGACGGGGGAAAGGTTCTTCCGCCGCTTCCCATCCGGTTTCCGGCGAACGTGCTGCGCGGCGGCGACAACGCCCTCACCTTTGAGATGATCGTGCCGGGGGATCCGCCTACGCTCGAATGTCCCGCCCGCACCACCGACATGCTAGTCGTGCTCAACTCCAGCAGTCTGGATGTGCCTCCTACCCCGCCGATGACGTTAGGCCGTCTTGGGGAGGAACTGCAGGGGATCGGGCCGGAGGAGGTGTCGCTTGTCGGGACTGATACCTCATTCCTGCAGACGTTTATGGGGCAGATGGCAATGGCGGGCGGCGGGGGGGGGGACGCCCATCTGGACGTCATCCGGATGCCGCAGGATTTCGCGAGACTGGGCGACGATCTTCTCCTGACGCGTGAGCAGATCGCCCACCTGTTCAAAACGCAAGACCGTGCGCCCGCACAGGATACCAAAACGCCCCAATTCTTCCAACTGTCGCAGCAGCAGGATGCCGGCGTAGTGGCGGACCGGGGCACCCCGGTGGCTCCGGACCCCGGCCTGACCGTTGCGATCCGCCTGCAGAATCTTGTGCACCCGGAGGGAGAAGATCTGGCGCAATGGCTCGTCAACCGTTCCGCCGATACGGTCCTGATGGCTCCGGAGAACGGGGAGAAGTGGACGATGGTCGCCGACAGCGGCGTGGCGCCGAGTGCGCTAGCGACCAGCTTCGATGCGTTTCGCGGCATGGAAGCGGCGCAAGGCGCCCGCGTGGCATTGCACATGCAGGACGGCAGCTGGCAGACTTGGCCCCCGCACCCCAGACCGCATGTGACCGGCCCAGTATCCTTCCGCCAGTCGTTCCAGGTAATGGGAAACTACGCCTCATGGGCACCCGGGTACTATGCGATCATCCTTGTGGCGCTGGCTTTGCTGTCGACCATTCCGGCGTTCATCTACGTCATTTCCACCCGCAGAGAGAAAAGCTCATGAAACGCCGCGAACTTCTGTACGGGGCCGGAATGTCGGTTTTGGCATTCGGTGCCGGTCCGCTTCGAGCGCAGGCGGTAAGCGCACCCGATGTCCTGATGCCGCTCCTACCGTCGTGGAACGCGTGGAAGGCGGCCTATCTGCAGCCGGACGGGCGGATCGTCGATGCCTACTCGGAAAATGCAAGCCATTCGGAAAGTCAGGGATACGGGCTTTATCTGGCCGTGATGTTCAAGGATGCCGAGGCGTTCCGCGCCATCTATCTCTGGACGGAGGGGAATCTCGCCATTCGTCCGGACGGGTTACTGGCCTGGCGCTGGCGGCCGGACACGACGCCGCATGTACCCGACACGAACAACGCCTCGGACGGTGACGTTTTTTATGCCTGGGCGCTGATGAAGGGGGCGGTCCAATTCGATATGCCCGAATGTCAGGGCCGTGCGGCCGAAATCGTTGCGGGGCTCGTGCGGGTCTGCCTGCCGGAGGTTCCTTCCGATGCCGGACGCCGCCTTCTTTTGCCGGGCGCCGAAGGGTTCGTGCGTGCCGAGGGGACAATCTTCAATGTGTCCTACTGGATGCCACAACTCCTTTCGGAACTAGCCGTGGCCTTTTCGACCCCCGAACTGCAACGCGCGGCGGATGACGGCGCGGTCCGCCTGGCCGAGATGGCGGAAACGGGACTTCCGCCTGACTGGATGATGTCCACCCCGACCGGATGGCTGCCCGCACCTGAAGGGTTTTCAGCTAATACCGGATACGAGGCGATGCGCATACCGCTCTATCTTTGCCTCAGCGGCATGGCGGGGCATCCGATGGTCGCCCGCTTCCGTGATGCGTATGTCGCGGCGGCGCAGGAAGGCGTCGCCACCCCGACGGTATTCGAAAGCCAGACGGGCGCCGTGATTGAGCGTAGCCCAAATGTCGGCTATGCCGCGCTAGCGGGCCTCGCCTCCTGTGCCGCCGGGCGGGGGACCACCTTTTCCATTCCGTTGTTTACGACCGATCAGCCCTATTATCCTGCAACCCTACACCTGTTCGTGCTGATTGCGCAAATCGAAGGATACCCGCAATGCGATCTGATCTGAGTGGCATGGCACGCGCATACCGGTTCGGTGCGTTAATGTCGATCCTTCTGGCGATGGGAACAGCGGCATCCGCACAGTCGTCAAGCGACCTTTCGGCACTGCGCTATTATGTGCAGCAGAACGACGAGACAGCCATTCAGGCCGAACTGCAGCGCCTGCGTGCCGCTTTCCCGAACTGGCAGCCGCCGCAGGATCTTTCGCAACTCGGATTGGTCGCCGATCCTGGGGCGGATATTAACCGTATCTACCAGCTGATCACGGCAAGTGATGTGAGCGGCGCACAAAGCGCGCTGGACGCGGCCCGCAGTCGGTTTCCGGAGTGGACACCACCTGCGGACATGCTGGCCCTTCTTGCCACGGCAACCGCGCAGCAGCAATTCGACGCGGCCGTCGGCTTGGATCCGGCACGGGCCGATGGCATCGCGCGGGCCAATCCCGTCCTGACACGCTGCGACAGGATCAACAACGTCTGGCGACTTGCAGAGGCGCAGGACCGCGCCGGTCAAGATGCGCAAGCATTGGGGGCCTATCAGGCCATCGTAGGGTCCTGCCCCCGCTATCAGGATGTCGTCGCCACGCTGGAAAAGGCAAACTCGGTTACAACACCGGAACAGATGGCTGCCCTGGTTTCCACCGCGTCAGGCCGCTTTCCGACAAACGCGGCCGATCTGACCGCGTTGGAGGACCGGCTGAAGGGCGGAGTGGGTCCTGCAGCCACCGCGCCGCGCCGCACCCCCGCGCCTGCCGCCGCTGCGACAGCACCGCCCCCAAACACGACGGCTCCTCGGCCTTCCGCCCCGGCAGCACCGGTCGGCAGTGCCGTTGGCATTCCCCCTTCGCAATGGGACGGACTCCCCGCGACCGGGGACCCCCGACTGGCCGCGATGCGCCAAGCCACGGCATCCGGCGATTGGGCACGGTGCGTTGCTGTGACACCCGATCCGAAGTCGCTGGACATCCTGAACGAACGTGGATGGTGCAGTCTGAACATGAATCGCCCGATGGAGGCGCTGGCCTCGTTTTCGGCGGTGGCGAATGGTCGGGTCCGGGCAGATGTGGCCCGGGATTCTCGCTACGGCATGGCCATGACATACCTGAATATGAAAATGTCGAATGATGCGGCAAGGATCAGTGCGGCGACCAACTTTACGCCTTCTCAACGAAGGGATGTGGAACATGAGGTTCTGGTTCAACGTGCAGTGGAAGCCTATCGCGTGAAGGATTTCAGGCGGGCCATCGGCTATCTTGATGCGGCGGACGGCATAAGCGGGTTGAACCGGGGTCTGGCGGTTTTGCGGGCCTACGCCTACCTCAACACCGGCCGACGTGCGGACGCCCTGTCGCAATTTACAAAACTGCACAACCAGATGGCGGGCGATGATACCCGCGCGGGAATGAGCGCCGCACGGCAGGAGTGACCGTCAGAATTCGTAGACGTTGATTTTTTCATCGTGACCGGATTTTTTGAATTCTGCTGCATGCAGGTTCGCGGGATCGGCGGCGGCGTGCCACCTTCTCGCTCGACCTCCGCCGACATGCCCGTCCGCGCAAATCGCCTACCAGCGGGTAGTAGGCCAGCCTTAATGCCTGTCATCAGCCGCGCCCCGGCACCCAGTCTCCAGCAGGCCACCTTCATAAAGCGCTAGCATTTCGAGCCCGACAACAGCGCTGATCAGACACGCCGAATAGGTATAGCCATGCCCTACCGCTGCGGGCGCCCGTCACGTCCGCGATGGTCTGGTAGACACGCTCCGACTTCAGAGCCGCCCCCGTCGGCACATAACTCGAGGTCGACCCCTTGGCGACGTTCGAAGACTACATCATCCTCAATGCAGGTGAATAACTGCTAGGTGCGGCCAAAGGCTGTGATCGCCTCATCCGCGACGAATAGTACGTCATAGGCCGCCGCGTTCGTCCCGCAAACTCTTGTGACAGCCCGGCCATCATCTTCCAGCATGCGGCGAGTTCTGCCGACAGGACGTATCCGTCGGGAGCCGGGCCCTCAAATTGACCTTCCCCTAGAATTAGATCGCTTGAGCAACCTTGATTTGATCACAGTTGACGAGATCATTAATGGACCGCCCAGGAAGAGTCGCGGCCGCTGACGCGCCAGCTCAGCACCCAGGCATTCGATCAGAAAATGTTGCCGGTTAGTGGCGTCAAAATTCCGCCTGCGGGGTATGCTCTCAAGCCCGAGACTTTGATGAGGAGGTCTGCGGCCTCGCTCACTGGCTTTCCTTGCGTCCGGTGACTGCGATGATCGCCGCTTTCGCGTGACGCGCACTGCGCAGGAATTTCAGCTTAGGTAAACGCTATTTCCAACCGCGATTTTGGTTTGAATGCAATGCCTTATTCAAACGGTAGATCGCAGAATGGGTGCCGCATATTCGCAGCTGAGCATTGAGGGGCGCAAGAAGATCGAGCGCTGGATGCAGGCAAAGGTGTCGGTTGGAGACGCGGATCCTGAAGCGCCACCGCTCCACCATCTTCCGCGGGATCTGGCGCAACCACTTCCACGACGTGGACATACAGAAGGTGCGGCCGATCGTCGTACCCGCCAGCGCAAGCTGATTCGACATCCGCAGCTCTGCAGGCGGATCGTCGACCACGTTACGACCGTCTGTACAACCGAACAGATCGCCGGCCGCCTCCGTTTTGAGAACTCCCGCCCCCGTGGAGTTCTCCACTGAAGTGGTCCACCTATTGGGATAGAATTATCCCGTTTTCACGAGGACGGCGAGATAGCTGGCAAGCGAGAGGAGCCCGAAGATATCGTGCTGAAGCTGCGACATGTTAAAGTGCTGCAAGGGCAAGGCAGATCGGTGCCACGGTTCAGACCTATTATCGGTGGCGCAAGGAGTATGGCTACATGAGCCGTGATCAACTCAAACGCCTGAAGGAGCTGGAGCCCGAGAATACCCGGCTCAGACGTGCCGTGTCGGATCTGACGCTGGACAAGATGATCCTAGCCGAGGCTGCACGGGGAAACTACTGAGCCCTTCCCGCCGCAGGCGGTGCATCGACCATGTGCGACAACCCCTCAGCGTGTCCGAGCGTAGGTTTGCAGCACAGTGGGTCAGCATCGCTTGGCGCAGCGCAAGGTGCCCTGTGGTTTGTCGGACGAAGAACGGATGACCGGGGACATCACTGCGTGGGCCGAAGAGTTCGGCCGCTATGGGTATCGCATGATCACCGGGCTAATGAACAACAGCGGCTAGCATGTAAAATACAAGCGCGTTGAACGAATATGGCGGGAGGAAGGGCTGAAAGTGCCGCGAAATCAACCGAAGAAAGGCCGTCTTTGGCTGAATAATGATTCCTGCGTTCGGTTGCGGCCGGAACGCCCGAACCATGTCTGGTCCTATGACTTTGTTCAGAACCGAACCCAAGACGACCGGGTCTTCCGCACGCTGAATATCATCGACGAGTTCGCGAAGGGGCGCTGGTGATCCAAGTCAAACGCAAGCTCAATTCTACGGATGTGGTCGATGCTTTGACAGATCTGTTCATCCTACGTGGTCCGTCGGAATACATGAGGTCGGACAATCGCCCCGAATTTATCGCCAAGAAGGTGCGTGCCTGGATCGGTGCCGTGGGCGAAAAAACCGCGTTCATCACACCCGGCTCACCGTGGGAGAACGGCTACTGTGAGAGCTTCAATGCCCGTTTCCAGGATGAACTGCTCAACGGCGAGGTCTTCACCACATTACGCGAGGCACAGATCCTGATCGAACGCTGGCGGCGTCACTACAATACGGTCAGGCCTCACAGCGCTTTAGGATACCGGCCACCAGCGCCTAAGAGCATCGTCCCGATAGACCAAAGACCGACCATGCATTAACATTCAAACCGGATCACCCAATGTGGCTAGCTGTCCAGATCGACTCCACCAATATCTGGGTTTCGAAGGCGTAATTGTCGTAGATGCGTAGAATATCGGAGATCAGCTCCATGACATCGATGTTGAGATCATCCAGCCGCCCGACAAGCGGTGATATAAAAGCGGCTCCGGCTTTCGCGGCAAGAAGAGCCTGATTGGCCGAGAAGTAGAGGGTGACATTCGTCATCCGTCCCTGATCGGTAAAGCTTCGGCAGGCCTTTAAGCCATTCAGGGTCAGCGGAAGCTTGATCACAATATTCGAGGCGATGCTGGCAAGAGCCTCTCCCTCCTGCATCATGCCGTCTCATTCCGAGGCAACAACCTCGGCGGATACGGGTCCGTCGGTGATCTGACAGATGTCCTGTAGCAACTCCCTGATCGGCCGATCGGCCTTGAGCACCAGCGAAGGGTTGGTGGTCACGCCATCGATGATGGCTGGCATCCTGCAAGTTCTAAATCTCGGAAAGATTGCCCGTGTCGACGAGGAATTTCGTGATGTCCTGCTGGGGAGATGATGTAATACGCCCTGCAGATATGCCGCGCTCCTTGATCACCGCTCCGGGTGTCGAGCCGGAGCCGCTCACTGTGTTCCTCCGGACGCGCGACAGTAGAGATGGTGTTAACCTATGGCGGATGCAGTGGCGGCTGATCAGTTCTCGCGAGAATAGGATCAATACCCTGCCCGTATCCTTGCAACTAACCTACTAATAATAATTTGCTCTCGTGGAGTTGAAACTGCTTTGAGTTGTCCCAAATTCAGCTCGACCCGTCACCCGAGTAACGATCAACTCAGTATGTGACGGCTGGCGGGTGTTGGAGCTAGTCGGTAGCTCCAACACGTCTTGAAGGAGCTGCCGCCTAGTGCTCCTTTTTCCAGCGTTTGCGAATTGAGCCGGGTGGGGCTTAAACCTAGAACGTCTGCTCCAGGACAATGCAGGTGTATTCCGCAAATTCAGATTGCAAGATCCTCCGGCGTCTTGCCGGCTTCAATCGCCTCGACGTACCATCGCGGTTTACGGCCCCGCCCGCTCCATGCCTCACCCGGATCATGCGGGTTAGCAAACTTCGGTGCAGATCGTTCACGGGATTTAGGAGCATTGCCGACAGCGCCTGTCAATTCAGCCAAGGAAAAGCCCTGCTCCTTCGCGACGGCCTCCAGAGCCTCGAGGGCAGTTTTCCTGCGATGCGTTTCGAAGGATTCAATTGCCCTATCCAGTTGCTTTTTGAGTGCTTTCAACTCGTTCAGGTCCATTGAGTCTAATTGTTCGATCATGCGTCATTCCCTAGGGTCAGGACCCATTGAAATCATTAGCTTGAGCTGATTCAGTCGCGTCGAAGGAGGCGACTGATGAGTGATCTTTTTTGGCTTAGCGACGGGCAGATGGCGCGGTTGCGCCCTTACTTTCCGA
>Ga0265780_10005413_pt1 | contig 16199 bp, 12 predicted proteins | sample P1T30metagenome_FD_192432 | JGI IMG/M metagenome (GOLD analysis project Ga0265780, IMG submission 192432) | Plant litter microbial communities from East Loma Ridge, Irvine, California - P1 T30 | ecosystem: Environmental > Terrestrial > Plant litter > Unclassified | place: USA: California... | reverse complement strand
CTTGCTATGCTTTTGCTCTGATCGACAAAGCTGACTATCTGCATATTCGGACTCTCGACCGGTGATTGGTAGCTGTTCAGCCTCGCGAAGGCCTAGCTACTAATAATGTGCTGGTCAAGGTGCAATGATTTTCTACTGGTCTTTCCTTTCGTCTCACCCACAGCCCGTAACATAACCATCTAAGCACTCATCTTCGACCTCAAGCTACCAACACTATGTCTCTGCAGACACAACCAGGCGCCACATGGTTGGAAACATGGAACAAAGCTTGCGCCCAATTCGAGGAGGCGCAAGCTGTCAACAACCCTGGCCATAAGATCAAGCTGAGTTACGGTGGAAACATTCGCGATGCAAACGACGTGCTGGACATGATTACTACCAGTGACAGAGCTTTCAACCCAAAGGCGTCTCCAGAAGGCAAAAAGCTCAGCCAAGCACTGAATGCCTGTGTCTCTCCGATAACGGCCATGATCAGCATGTTTGGCGGCATGGCAGGCGCTGCGTATCCGCCTGCCAGTCAGATCCTGGGCGCGGTGAGCTTTGTTGTGAATGCGGCGAAAGCTACACAAGCTGCTATGGCTGCACTGGGCTCTATGTTTGAGAAGCTCGGCCAGTCCACGAAGCGTCTGAAGGTCCTCAACAAAGTCGACAAGTTCTCGGACGAATTTGAGGAGATTGTTGTGGGCATCTTGGTATGCCTACTAACGGTGCTGGATCTTGCGGCTCGACGAAAACCGTTGCCGGAGAAGGAAGGCAAAGTTCACCAAATGATGTCGAGCGTTCGCAATCGTGGAAAGGAGTTTTGCCGTGTGCTTGCTTGGAGCGAAGATTTCGAGATCCAGGCGGTTGTGTCTACTCTGGAACGGCTCACCCAGGAGGAACTGCTTATGAATACAGCACTTATCAGGCAGGATACCACAGTGATCAGACAGGCAGTGCTTACAGTGAAGGATCTGGTGAAGCGTGCGGAAGATCTACAGCGGCAGAACCTTGAAGTCACCTTGGAAATTTCCGCAGATGTCAAGGATTTCAAAGAGACAGGCAAAACTACGAGCGCGGACGTCAAGGAGATCAAAGCTGCCATCATGGACATGAGATCGAGAGAGCGAGAAGCCGCGCTGAAAGCGAAAGACTCAGGTAATATTCTTTTGAGACACAAAATGACCATCATGAGACTGACGCTTTGGAAGATAAGAAGTCGTTTCGGACCGAGATGAGGCTTCCTAAGCAGCTGCATGGTCATCTGAAGCCAGCTGCCCGGGACAACACCGAAATCTACTCCAAGATCAACAAGGAAAGGACCAAAGGCACAGCAGAATGGGTCCTGAAGGATCCGACGATTGCAAGCTGGCTTGACAGAAAGTCAGACAGTATTGTCGTTGTGACAGCACCTGCCGGCTCGGGTAAAACGTTCGCGATTGCGAGGTTGGTCGAGGAGTTGCTCTCCCACTATCCTCAAGAGATCAAGGACTCATCAAGAGTCTCAGTCGCATACTACTTCTGCAAGGAGCGTGTCCAGAATCTGTCGTCTCCAGCAGCGATGCTGCGAACCATCGCTTATCAGATCGCTCTCAATGACACGGTCTATGCAAAGCACGTCATGGATCTGGCAGAGAACGACGACCTACGTAACGCTGACGTGGCTTCTCTCTGGACGCTACTGTTTCATCGGTTCTTTCAGGATGCTCGCGGTACTGCTTACGTTCTTGTTGATGCAATCGACGAATGCGAGGCGTTAGCAGTGCAGAGCCTGTGGACGGCCATGCAACAGTACACCGTTCTACCAAGTGCCGGTGATGAAGGAAAACTCAACCTTCTGTTCGTGCTGGGCTCCGAAGGCGCGGCTACGATGTCAGCCACTCTTGGATCGCAGATCACTCAAGTTGTTTTGGATGAGAAAAAGGGTGTAGCAGATCTTCGGATAGTAGTCAGGAAGCGAACAAATGCCGCCTTTGCCAACCGGATGGTACCGCCGGCGTTAATGGAAGACGTACAGGCAACAATTGTCGAAGTTGCCAATTGCAATTATCTGCATGCTTCACTGATTATGGACATAGTGGCTGCCATGAGTCGCGAGAGCTCGATCCGCCAATTTATAGCTGACCCTCCTCTGGATTTGGACTATGCAGTCAGCCACACTCTGAAGAGGCTCACCGAGGATCTAGACTCCAACGAAATGCAAGACTTCGAGGTGAGTCTGATGTGCGAATATGATAAGGCACATCTCCGTCTACAAAGATGTGATTTGGGTGGTGTTCACAACAGCTCCCGCACCGCGATGCATGACCGATTCAAGATCAGATAGTCCCTTGGCAAGATTTGGTTGCGTCATTTGTAGCTGACAGACTAGTAGGACATTCTATCGTGGGTGACGTGCGCACAGCGCTTCTTGACAGTCGCGAGACTCGATGCGCTGCTTACCCTGCGCGGGCCAGTCCCAGCCCGAGTGGTGAATCTGGAAAACTTACTGCGGCACGACTACTTCTCCCTCTATATGCTCTCAGACGCGCCAGGTACCTCATACAAGACATCCGTTGAGCGGATGAAAGCCAGACTCATGCCTATGGAATTGACACGCGTCGAGGAAGGTGCTGGGAGATTCAAAGCCGCAGTTGAAGCCAGTGGAGCAGTTGATGGAAACGATGACGACGACCAGGATGCGGAATGGCAGGCCACATTTGCCGCTCGCCGGACCGCGATGACAGAGGTCAACATCCGCTTGGAACATGGTCTGCTTTCGCAGTATATCGAGAAGCAGGAACGTGAGAAAGGCGCCATCGATCTAACCAAAGGGCAAATGCGCTGTCAAGTCCTTCTCAATTGCCTTGACATCATCACTCGGCCACCAAATTCTGCCAGCGAAGAGGATTTGAAAGCAGCCCTTCAATACTGCGCCGTGTTTCTCCCGGAACATGTGATCAACACTTTGCCGGCAGACGGTGACCCTGATATACATCTCCGGATTGTTAAGGGTCTTGTGCGTCTGTTTCGCGATGAGACCGCCATTGATCGCTGGATCGAAACAGCGCAGTCATACATGACGGCAGATCTGCTAAACAACAACGAGTTCCTCGACGCCGTCAAGGTCTGGCTAGATGCGGGGACGGTCTCCAAACTGGATCATGACGAGAAGACTTGGGTGCAGGACGCATTGACCGAGCCCGCTCAGCGCTTCTTTCATCTGGTTGCACGGAGGCACGCTGATATGTGGCTCACTCAGAGGTCAGTTGTTGACGATAACTTTGAGTTCATCAACACCTACCTACACAAGCTTGAGCAACCTACCGGCACTGCAACCGTAGCAGACGAACAGATCTCGTCTACTGTCGGTGGCGAGGAGAGCACTGATCAAGGCGCGTCCGACAAGGGACTAGCAAAGCCGGGTGGCGAAGACACTGCAACACTTGTTGACAGCACAAAGGCTCCGCCAGCACCTCTCGAAGATTCGAGCGACTACAGCTTGCACGCTGTCTCGGCAGATCGTGTTATCGAGGTGGCACAATGGGCAGACATGGAGGAGAACGCCATGTGGTATGCTAGAGTTGGATATGCTCTGCGGATGGCAGACCATGGCGCTCGAAGCGTCGAACTTTTCGAGAAGAGTCTCGAGATGGACCCATCAGACGGGTTCACTCGTGCCGGCCTGGCCAGGACTTACGATGTCCTCCAAGATCCCACGAATGCGATCAAGATCATGGAGGAAGCACTAGCCAATCTCATCGCGCGTGCCAGGGCCCCAGATATGACTTCAGAAGAACGAGAAGACGCTGACGCCGACGTGGCAGAACATCGTGAGGACTTGGCGCTATACTACTATCAAGCAAATAAGCGTGATGAAGCAGTTCGTTGCTATGACGATCTGCTCAGAGGCTTGGAGCATCCAATTCTTGAGGGGAGAGTGTGGGACACGACCATTTACAATGCGAATTTGTACCTACAGAATCTGGCCGATTGGAAGATGTGGGACAGCGCGGCTGATTTACTGGAGCACGTCATGCAACATCCACGGGCGAAGACGAAGGCTTTCCTTGATTTTTATCGTTTCTTCCTCTACGGCAACACTACACTCCTTATGGTCTCTTACCACAGCAAACGTTTCAACCTGGCTGACGACTTCTATGCCGACGCCGTACAGTGTGTTGCCGAACACGGCGATGACGGGGAGACTGCTATGATGCGATACAACCGCGCCTTCGCGATGCTGCGCCTCCAGCCGGCCCGATCTGAAGCCGTCAATCTCCTAAGAAAGACAAGTGGTGACAGTGAGTTCTTAGACGCAGACAATGGTTTTTCTGGATGGCTTGTTGAAGTCAAAATCGAGCTGGCCCGCAAATACATGGACAACATCCTCTACGCCCGCGAAAAGCCTCGGTGGCAAGATGTAGGCACGTGGGCGCACAAGCTGTTGGCCTTGCTCAGAGACGCTGACGAGGGTGATGATACCGATGCTGCGACTGCAACAAGTAAGCAGCCATTTGTCTTGACTATCGCTGCTTGGGACCGTATCAGCGGTCGACAGAAGCATGCTAGGTTGCACGTCAAAGAGATGTTGACGGATGGGGTCGACATGTTGTCGGATGATGATGAGAGCAATGATTACTGGGCTTGGAGGTTGCTCAATAACGCAACGCTTGCTGTGGGTGATTTCGGGCGTGCTGCGACTGCTATCCACATGTTACGGCTCTCGTCCGCTCCGATGGAGCCAGATCCACCAACGACCACCAATGATGACCACGAGCAGGCAGTCGAAGGCGCCCATGATACTGACGCCGCTGCGGAGGTATCTGCAATGTCATTGAGAGTCGAATCCCACGAGTCGCCTGATGGTCCTAGCAACGGCACCAGTGCCGAGATCAACACGCCTGGTGACGCTGAAACCCCTTCCACAGCCACTGAACCTGCTGGCACGTACGACGCTGTCGCTCCTGGCCTTCAACCGGTCATTGCCACAAAATCTTCATGGTACAATTGCGACGGGCCCTGCGGCGATGACATCCCAGACACCAGCACCATCTGGCGCTGCAGCTACTGTATCGCAGACTTCTGCGCTGGCTGCCACGACCTAATCATAAACCGCAAGAACGAGCACTGGGGGTTTTGCAACGCCACGCACGAGCATGTAAGTTTTGAGGGAATTACCGTGAAGTGGCCAAAAGATATGGTAAAGGCTGAGGGCGAATTCGTGCCAGTGAGGCAGTGGCTGGATGAGCTGATGAAAGACTATGAGATCGAGAAGAAGGTCAACGCAGTGGCAGTAGCAGTTGGGAAGCGAGATGTAGCTGAAAGGAATACAGATGAAGGAGTAGAGAAGAAATAGGAAGAGCTATATAATAGCGCTAAGTAAGAGAACAGACTCTAGAAAGCCTATCTGCTATTGTTTGTTTGTTTGTTTATTTGTTCGATTTAACTAGGCTTTTCATAGTGCCTAAATAAGCTATCTCTATAGAGTGACCTTACTGTGATGAGCACGCCGAGCACCTCCAAGCTGAGCAACGCTGATTGGCTCAGTTGGCGAACCAGTCAACATCAGGATCAGGTTACAGCCACAACGAGCACGTGACTGATCCAAGCGAGCAGTACCTGCTCGCGCTCGTCTGAGAACGAGCAAACAATGCTCAGTCCGGGACTGAGCAGAACGAGTCTCCTTAGTATATAGAACGGATAGTTTCCTTGGATAGGAGCCTCGTGCTCAACTCATGTATCGAAGTCAGTGATTACCACGAACCGTATTCATTGTGCCAACCACTTCTTCCCTCGCCTTTGTCAACCCTTGGTTTGACTCTAGTTAAACCCAGCGGCATTCCACCTCCGTTACACTTCTATAGATAGCTAGCTTAGTAGTCGGTAACTCTATAAAAGCTACTAAGTTACTAACCTAATCTAAATATCTAAGATATATATTAGATACTATTATGTTCTAATCTTAATACTAAATATACTAATATCGAGAGATTATAATAGATAAAAAGTATATAGTAGTAGGTAGATAAGATCGATATTCTTATTAGAATAAAAGATAGTAAACCTTACTATAAGGAAAGATCTATATATATTAAAAAGTAATAGCCTTTACTTTCTATTATATTAGTATATTTTAGATTTAGATAAGATAGTAAAATACTTATAAGTATAGCTCTAGATATCTATCTACTATTGTGATGGATCGCCCTCCATTCACTTCGTATCACGTGACCGCGGAGCTGGTTCCGCGCAAGGCTTGGCGCGCACCAGCTGGCTTATCTTCAGACGGAACCTTACGATCCTCTTAGATAGCCACTTTTACCACCTGTTTTACCACGATGACATCTTGATCCGTCTCAATCCTTACATCTGGTAAAAGTCACCACTCGACCACGACCTAGGCTGCATAACCGCGAAAGGTGCGGCGCAGTAACCAGATAGGCGCAAGTACACGCATTTACCTTGATCATGGCAAAACCTACTGGTAAGGGCAGCGCGACCGCGCGCGGCTCTGCCGTGGGAGCCGACTACTTGAATACCAGACAGCTCTTCTCGCAAGACGATTCACAGACACAGGACCTCGACGACGCAGAGGGTCTCGCCGAGGAACGACGCATTCAGCGCGCGTTCCTCGAGGCTACCGAACAACACAATAGGAAGGACGGGCGCCGCGTCACCTTCACTGAGGTGGCAACAGAAAATGAGGAACTCCTCTCACCGGGTGATGGGGATGAGTTACAGGTCGGGGACGATGAACTCGACACCTCGCTGACCATCAAGGATATCCTCGCCAACCTCGACGAAGGGGCGGAACAGTTCGCCGGGGAGGCTCAGGCCCGCCCTCAGTATGTGTACAACCTGATGGGCAAGCTCTGCAGCTCTTTGCGTCTGCTTCAGGAGCACAACGACCTCCTTCATCAGTCCAACGACCGCAACCTGAAGATGCGTGAGCAACTCACCCTCCAGCACGCCGACGCCCAGGAAATGCTACAGGAAGCCACGGCGAAGATCAACGAGCTGGCACAAGGACAGGACCCTCAGGACGAGGCCCGCGCGTCGGCGCAGCTGGGCAAAATGAAGGAAAAGAACCAGTGGTATGCGGAAGCCCTGAAGAGCAAGGATGCAGTGGTGAACCAGTTGAACAACGACGCAGCAGGGTTGGCGCAGGAAAATGACGACCTCAAGGACGAGTGTTTCCGCCTGAGGGAGGAGCTCGCCGCCGACCAGCAGCAGCACCGAGGCAGGTCACACTCACGCCGCGAGCCAGAAGCCTCCCTATCACCATACTCGAAAGCTCATGCTATGGGCCCACCACCACTCCCTCGTCGCGACCTCGAGCGTAGCAACCGTCGACAGGCCCGATCGGAGAGCCGCGCCCGCTCCCAACGCGATCACGCTCAACGCACTCGCAGGGAGAACACCGCCGCGACTGACAACTCGCGCCTCACCACGACCAGCCGCGCCTCGGTCAACCTCGATCCGGAATCCAGTAAGGCCATCGTGGTGGATCGCAGCGTCAAGGACCCTGACAAGTTTGAAGGAAAGGCAAACACCTTTTACCCATGGCTGACGGCCATGACGCTGAAGCTCAGCACTGCCACTTTCCGCACCGAGGGGGATGGGCTCCGCTACGTGCAAGGGTTCCTCGGTAGCCCGCCATAGGGATTGGTGGCACCACGGGTCCCGACAGTAGGAGGCTAGGGCAAGCCTTGCCCAAACCCATTCCCGGATGTGGATGCGTTAATGAAGCTGCTAGCTGAGCGTTACGGGGAAGACAACACCGAGGAGCGTGCAATGAACGCTATGGTGTCCCTCAAGCAGGCTGACAAGCAGGACTTCAACCTCTTCTACGCCACCTATCAGGAGCACCAAGCGTATTGCCCGATGGCTACCGACAGGCAGGAAGTGCACCGGCTGCAGGGCAAGCTCAACAGTCGCTTCAGGGACAAGCTGAATGATGGCATGGAGATCTTGTCGCTCAAGGACCTCGTGGCGCGATGCACTCGCCTCCAAACTCAATGGGAGTCTATGGACGCGCCTTCGACCAACTCAGAGCCCAGGAGCGGCCGCCGCAACAGACGCAAGGACGACGAGCAGGCAGCCGGAGAGCCCGCTGCAGCCCGTAAGAACTACACCAAGGTCGACATGCCAGCCAACGAGCTCCCTCGCGAGTACCGCAACATGCCGCCCCTCACTAACGAGCTCCGTCAGTCCTTGAGGGAATCTGGCGGCTGCTATAAGTGTCGCAAGTAAGGGCACACTGGCAATCAACGTGACAAGTGTCCGCTCGCCATCCTAGAGGACGCTTATGCCGCGAAACACCCCAAGGTCAACCAGGTTGAAGTCGGCGCCGTCGCTAGTGAGCCGCCGAGCTCGGGAAATGGCATGGCCACCCGCTGAACGCGCCAGCGAGTGGCGCAGGGAACGATGAACCCTTTGAACTGAGGTTGAGTGTGTTGGAAGTAGGACAAGATGAAAGAAAGGGAGTGACAATCGACGGGGATCCGAGCATCTCCAGGCATATAGAGCTTCCTTCCCTCATCAATGGTATACCAACTTCTGCACTCTACGATCCTGGTTCGAATGCGTCCTTCATCAGTTCCTCCTTTGCGCGCAGACATCATATTATAGCAAACCCCCTGGACAAGCCAAAGCGGATCGGCTTCGCAGACGGAGATCGGCCGCCGGATACACAGGTACGAGAGAAGGCGATCTTTCGCTTACGCATCGGAGCTCACGAGGAGGTCCTCACGGCCTTCTTTTTTGATATACAACACGACCTGATACTGGGTTTGCCCTGGAGCGAAGTCCACCAGCCCAAGGTGAACTGGCTTACCCATGACTTGAAGCTGGATTCAGAGCATTGCCAGCAGAGCTGCACCGCCAGGGGCGCGAGCTCGGAAGAACCCATTCACATCTCGATGGTGCACGCCGACGACCCTTGCGAAGAAGAACCAGGTGGCGAGATGCTGTACATGCTCGGGTACGAATGGACACCAGCGATCGAGATCAACGCTACGAGGCTCAAGCACGCGGCTGCTGGGGTCAGCGCCATGAGCCCCGACGGCGTGTGGTCACCGCCGCTTGAAGAAGCAACGGGCGTTTTCACGCTCGGCGTCAATGCCGCGACCACTCAGGAGGATTACGACATCTTCATGAATGGCAAGCAGGGTGCGAACGTGTTGAACAAGCTGCCGGCATGCTATCACGACCTGGCTGATGCCTTCTCGAAGAAAGATGCCAGCACGCTCCCACCACGTAGACCTGGCATCGATCATGAGATACACCTGAAGCCGGAAGGCAGAGCAAAACCTCCGTTCAGGAAGCCTTACCCCATGCACAATATGGCGAATGATGCCATCAAGAAGTGGATCGATGAGCAACTGGCGGCCGGCCTGATTCGCAGATCCAACTCGCCCTGCGCATCCCCGGTGATAGTGGTCAAGAAACCCTCTGGTGGCCTCCGTGTGTGTATGGACTATCGGCCAGTGAACGAGATGACGATCAAAAGCAAGTATCCCATCCCGTTGATCCGTGAGACCCTGGCAAGGCTCTCTGGGAAGCGCATCTTCACTAAGCTGGATGTTATTGCCGCCTTCAATCGGATCCGCATTGCCGAAGGTCACGAATGGATGACTGCATTCAACACGCGATATGGCCAGTTCGAATGCCTGGTGATGCCCTTTAGGCTCAGCAATGCCCCGGCAACCTTCCAGTCCTACATTAACGACACCCTGCGAGAGTTCCTTGACGACTTCGTATCGGCATACCTGGACGATGCACTTATCTTCAGCGACACGGAAGAGGAACACCCGGCCCAGGTAAGGGCGGTGATCGAGAAGCTCCGTGACGCCGGCCTCCAGATCGACATCGACAAGAGCGAGTTTCATGTGCAAGAGACTAAATACCTTGGGCTCATCGTATCTACCGACGGGTTGAAGATGGACCCAGCGAAGGTGACGGCGATCGAGGAGTGGCAGCGGCCCCAGAACATCAAAGACGTACAGTCGTTCCTTGGCTTTGCTAACTACTATCGACAATTCATCTACAAATACTCGAAAGTAGCAGCACCCCTAACGGACATGACAAAAGGGCTCAACAAGGGCGTGGCGAAGGGCACTGGATTGGTGTTCGAATGGACACCTGAGGCGCAGACAGCATTTGAGGAGCTGAAAGCCGCTTTCGTGAAGGAACCTATTCTCAAACACTTCGACACCGAACTGCCTACCTTGGTAGAGACTGACGCCAACGACAACGTGTGCGCGGCAGTCGTCTCACAACAGCACCCCCACCCGTCAAGCGGAAAGCCGGTGTGGATGCCCACGTCCTACTTCTCAAAAAAGATGAACCCAGCGGAAAGGAACTACGACATCTATGATAAGGAGCTGCTTGCTATCGTGAAAACTCTGAAGGAGTTCCGGGCTGAGCTGATGTCTGTCGAAAACATGCTTGTTCTGACAGACCACAAGAACCTGGAGTACTTCACGACCACCAAGTTGCTGAATGCGCGTCAAGCGCGCTGGGCCGAAGAGCTCGCTGCATTCGACTTCACCATCACCTACAGGCCTGGTCCCCTCAATGTGCGCGCAGACGCCCTCACCAGACGGCCCCAGGACCTGCCCGACGAAGGCACCCTTGCCCACCGCGAGCAAGTCGTGCTGCCGGCCTCACGATTCTCGGACCCACCGACGACTGTCATGGCGCGAGCCGTGGAGGCGTCACCGTTCATTCCGCAGGATGGCAGCGGCGCGGGTAACGAAGAACTTGGTGCGCAGGACTGGCAAGATCAGGTGAGCGCGGCGGCCACCCAGGACCGCGGATACCAGGAGCTGGCAAAGGCGCTTCGTGACGGCACGGGCTCCACCATCCCAGCGGTGGTGCAGAAAGCTAAGGTGAACCCTGCCTAATGCAGCGTGACCGGCAATGGAGTGGTGTTTGTTGAACACCGTTGTTGGGTCCCGGAGGATGAAGACCTCCGCAGGCGCATCGTGCAGAGCCTGCATTCAGCACCTGCTGCAGGACACCCTAGAGTAGCTGGCACACTCGATCTGATCAGGAGGCACTTCTACTAGCCCAAGATGTCAGCCTACATCAGACGCTTCATTGCTCACTGTCGCACCTGCAGAACCACTCGATCGTTGACGACCATGCCGGATGGCCTGCTCCAGCCCCTGCCTGTACCTGGCCAACCATAGAGTGAGATAGCCATGGACTTTGTAGGGCCACTGCCTGCCTCAAAGTCATTTGAAGGGGTGGTGTACGAGAACATCCTCACCGTGACCTGTCGCCTCACGAAGGAAAGACACCTGATCCCTGTCAAGTCGATGAGTGCGAAGAACACGGCCCGCATCCTGTGTAGGGATGTCTTTTCAAAGCACGGCTTACCCCTACATGCCCTCTCTGATCGAGGACCCCAGTTCACTAGCTCTTTCATGAGATATGCCTACCGTGCCTTCGGGGTGGATCAACGCTTGACTTCCTCATATCACCCCTAGGCCAATGGACAAGCTGAGAACACCAACAAGGGAATGGAACGCTTCCTAAGGGCTCACGTGAACTACAAGCAAGACGATTGGGTTGACTGGCTCTGGATGGCTGAGTTCGTCGCCAATAACTCTGTCTCTACAACCACGGGTGTCACGCCTTTCTACGCGAACCGTGGCCTTCATCCACGCATGACAGACGCGGACTTCGTAATGCCACCAGTCGCGCCAACAGGACCGCGGCGCGTTGACGAGCTGGCTGCTCAGGAGTTTGCACTGGAGCTGACTACACTCCATCAACACCTCCGCCAAGAGATGGCCCGTGCGCAGCTCGCACAAAGTGAGTCAGCCAACAGATCGCGTCGTGTGCATCCAAGCTACAAAGTCGGTGACAACGTCTTCGTGAGCACGCGCAACTGGGATACCACACGACCAACGAAGAAGCTTGACCATCGCTTTGCTGGACCTTACCGCATCCTGTCACGCATCGGTAACAATGCAGCCGTCACCTACAAGCTCGACCTGCCGGACAGCCTCGGCCTGCGCAACCGCGACAACGCCTTTCACGCATCCCTACTTCAACCAGCCACCGATGCCGAGGGCCAGGGACCGCTTACCGGCCAAGTCATGGAACCACCTGCACCGATCGAGGTCCTGCGCCACGGCGACGATGAAGCTGAGAAGGAATACGAGGTGGAGCAGATTTTGGACAGCAAGGTGCGCACACAGCGTGGCCGCGTGAAGGCTGGCCAGCCACGCCGCACAAGAGTTGAATACCTGGTTAGGTGGAAGGGATATCCTATTGATACTTAGGAGCGTCAGGAAAACTTGAGAGGCGCTCCTGAGCTGGTCGCTGACTACTACAACAGAGGCACGGCGGCCGAGCCAATGCCGGACGAGCTGAAGTCACTGTTGTCAATACAAGAAGCATCTCCAAGCGCGCAGTTGTTCCCAACCGCGGGAGTGCAGTTGCACTACATCCACGGTTCAAGGGCGCAACCTCTCTATCCTGCTAGGGGACGGGTTGCCTATGCCACTGCTGCCGCAGGTCAACAGAACTCCACTGTTAGTGCGTGCATGCAGCGATCCGACGATGGGTCCTTCTGCCTTGCTCCGACGCTAGCTGATCATCGCACGCCTTCCTCAGTGGCTTCCTCGTCGGCGGCCGGCCAACGCGTGCATACTGACAACAGCGTTGACGACGGTGATGGCTTGGAGGATGATGAGACCTTCGCGCGTGCAATGCAGAGTGTGAAGGCTCGATGGAACTCACCGGCTTGAAGGGGGGGGTAATGTGATGGATCGCCCTCCATTCACTTCGTATCACGTGACCGCGGAGCTGGTTCCGCGCAAGGCTTGGCGCGCACCAGCTGGCTTATCTTCAGACGGAACCTTACGATCCTCTTAGATAGCCACTTTTACCACCTGTTTTACCATGATGACATCTTGATCCGTCTCAATCCTTACAGTCCTTAAGTAGTTTACTTTAAAGTCTACTTCTATTTCTAGAGGAAAAGAATACTAAGAGTATATATACTAATAATAAGAAACGTAGTAACCGGTATCTATATCGGAAGCGGCGAACCGTTAATCTCTTTTATATTTATACTAAAGATACCTATTACGAAAGATAATAGTATATATAGAAAAGCGAGCTATATAATTATTTGTTCTTATTATACCTACTCTTTAATAGACCTCGCTTCTATAATACTTATAGAACTTATTAGAAGTATAAAAGAGTCTATAAGAAACTTCTCGAGTATATTAGCTTACTCTAGAACATCGTGTAAGATCAAATCTAGATACCTAATATACTTTAACCCGGGTAAGTTCGCTTTCATAAAGTCTAGCTCTATCCTTATAGATAGAGGTAGCTAGTCTAAGGTCATCTTTACGTACTATAGTATTTATAACAGTTCGGCACGTTAGTTATAGAGTATGTCGTTTATCGAGATACTAGGCCGTCGAATGTCCTCGAGACCGGTTTACTTAATGTTGCGGTCTAGTATTCTTAAATTTGTTGCCTAAGTAGAAGATATAAGAGGTAGAGTATTATATCGGGGTTAAGCTTAATGTACCCGTCCTGGACCCCGGAAAATAGTACTTAGTGATGCTAGGGATGCGAGAAAAAGCGATATAGAGACTAATGTAAGGACAGCTCGGTATGATCGACTAGCTTAGGCAAGACCAAGCCGCCGCGACTAAGTCCTAGTAGAAGTCGAACGTAGGTCCTCAGACCATTTATGTCAGACTTCTTAAGTACCTATAGTGCTGTCGGAGCGTCCACTAAGAATAGATCTGTGCACTCAAGTCAGCGACATCCTCTACGTAGGCGACTGCAGAGTCAAGACCTACACAAATTGGGTTTCGCCCAAATGTATGATATCCGAGTGCTTGCACTCCAGCCGCGATCTCTGCTGTACGAAGTCGGGCGATGCACGAAGTTCGTACTTCTCAGTTCGGGATGAGTATGTTGTCTGTTGCCAACAGGCTCGTACATCAAGACACCGTCAACATGCCAACAACCTCGGACACCTTCCGCTACGTCATCCTGGTTAGTCGACGAGATTGACATTCGTCCATTCTGAGATGGCTTGCGACGATCCCTAGACCAATCTCCGATGACCGCCTCCCAAGGTTTATCGCCTGGTGGGTTGGAAGCATGATCTGCGGAAAAGGTGTGATCAATTCCGAATGCCACACCTAGAGCAACGCACCAATTTAGGTCGACATTTTCTATGACAAGGATGCCGTTTTCGTGATTCTCGCTCTCCGCAAAAGTCGTGATCTGCATTAGGTCCAGGTACTGTTGCGTGTGTTGACGGGAGTGGGAGCAATAAAATGTTCGCGTCCAGGAACCGTATGGCCTACCTGTCTCCATGCCCGCATGGTTCTATCCTTGTGACCTAACGGTCTCGCGCGCTTGTTGTGATTGACTGACGATTGTGATACCGTTACCGTCAATCACATGGAAGAGACGACCGCAGTGACTTTGCTAAGAAAGAAGCTTGGGCGATCTAGTGTCACGGAAGATATGCGAAAGCTGTCGAACGCCCTCGACCACATGCTGCTCGCACCCACCCAGGCAGGCGCTTACATCAAGCAACCAGGCTCGAAATATTCGGTCAAACGCTACCTGGCCAAACTTGAGAAAAGTGAGAAGTCGCAAACTAGCCTCCTGACCTCGGCTTCCAATGAGCGTCGTCGCGATGAGGAGGCGCGGGACTCGATCATTCTGACCTAGCAGATTTCTTTCGACCACATCCGTGCTACAAGGCCTTCAGCTGCCGATCTGTTATCGCTGATAAGTATGTACAACTACCAAGGCATTCCGGAGTACCTGCTGCGGGCGCAGGGAAGTGAAACAAGGCCTAGTACAGAACTCGCATCTGGTACAGATGGTGTAGAACATGGCAGTGACGCAGGTTCGACTGCTTCAGATGATGAGAACTCTGGAGAGTACGAGTTCGGGGATGATATCTTGACCCTGAAAAACTTTCATTTCATCAGCGCGATGTTCTCGGACACGTCTTTCAAAGTGCATCGGCTAGTTCAAACAGCAGCTCGAGTGTAATTGCGTGTGCATGGGTCGTATCAAAAATGGGTACAGAAAGGCATTGAACAACTAGACGGAACCCTTCCTGATGGCGACCATGAGAACTGGGGATTGTGCGGGGAACTTTGTCCTCGTGTGAAATCAATTCTACAGCTAGGGAACGAAGGGGTCTCCCTCTCGCGAGCATCGGTCCAATATAAGGTTGAGTGGTTCGACTGGAGAAGAGGACTGCTGTTCACAGCTGCGGCGCTAGTGACAGAGTCTTACCATGCGAGAACAATATAGCTGGGGTTAGAGAACGAAGAGATTTTGTCAGCTATGGATTCTCATGCATCGGTGCTGAGCGACCAAGGAAAGTCGGATGCGGCGGAGGAGAAGAACCGACGGGCGATAGATGGAAGAGAGAAGGTGCTTGGGAAAAGCATGCCGACACCCTGACGAGCCTCAGCAATCTGGCGTTTGTGCTAATCAGGCAAGGAAAGTACGAGGCAGTTATGGAGATGAACACGGGCGCTAGAGAGCAGAGAGAAAGTGCTAGGGAAGGAAAATTCCGATGCTCTGACGAGCATCGATAGACTGGCTTGAGGACTAGATAAATGACGAAACTACGAGGCGGTGAAGGATATGGAATCTGACGAAGACTGCTGGAGGTGACACCTTTTGGAGAGTGAGCAGGAATTCTCTTTCAAAAGCCGAAGATATTTCCGCACGGAGAAGCGAAAAAGACAAATGGGTATTTGCTTAGCTTCGAGGATACTACAAAGGAGACCAACAAAGCAATCGTCTTTAGCCACGCGACAGAGAGCTTTCTCTGGCCAGATAACACTCACACCACTGTGAAAGGGAATTAAGTAGGCTGCTAAAAGCAGACAGACCGCTTGAACATAAGTTTCCACAACATTGCATGTTAGTCTCAAGCTTTGTGAAAACTGATACTTTTATGATTGGTCACCTGGCGAGTTAATTTCGATACAGATATTGAATCGGTTGGATGAGTATTAGTCAGATACACCGTTCAATCAAGCGCAGTTGATCGTGGGTAGGTGAATGTGGTTGATGGTCTTGTAATGTATGTTTCTCCTTTTAAATGCTTTAGTCTGTTAGTCGAGTTGCCCGTCCTAACCCTAACCCTATTCTCGATGCTGCTTGAGGGTCTTCAAGCCAACTACAGCGCCGTAGCTCACTACAAATCATAG
>Ga0265780_10005412_pt1 | contig 16202 bp, 12 predicted proteins | sample P1T30metagenome_FD_192432 | JGI IMG/M metagenome (GOLD analysis project Ga0265780, IMG submission 192432) | Plant litter microbial communities from East Loma Ridge, Irvine, California - P1 T30 | ecosystem: Environmental > Terrestrial > Plant litter > Unclassified | place: USA: California... | reverse complement strand
ACGGCAGCCCTTTTACGTTCGCTGAACTGGAAAGACATTCCACCTGGAATTCCTTCAGAATGGCCGGCTGTTTTTAAAACAACGCTCAACATATGTCTCAGCTCCGGTACTCCGATAGCTATTTACTGGGGTCCTGATTTTATTTTATTCTATAACCAAGCCTATGTGTCCATTGCCGGCGATAAACATCCTTACATAATGGGCAAGCCGAGGAAAGAAGCCTGGCCGGAAACCTGGCACCACATAAAAGACCGCTTTGAAACTCTACTTCATGGAGGAGAATCAATAGGTTCGAAAGATGCGTTCTTCCCGGTGAGGCGCTTCGGGTTCCTGGAAGAATGTTATTTTGATTACACCCTTTCGCCAATAAAAGATGACCAGGGGAAAACCTGCGGAATATTTAACATAGTAACCGAAAGCACCCGCCGTGTTGTTACCGAACGCAGGAACAGGCTGCTTCACCAGCTGATCCTGCAGTCGCATAATTTCCTTTCCGAAAGGCAGGGTTACAAACAGGCAGCCGGCCCCATGGAACAGCAGAGGGAAGACATTCCCTTTTGCCTGCTTTACAAGCATATTCCGCGTACAGACAAGTTTGAGCTATGCCAGACTACCGGCATCAGTGCCGAGCAGGCTGCAGGAGTATCCTGGCCATTAAGCGCGGTTTTGTATGCCGGGGAGCCGCAGATCCTTGCACTTCCTGAACCTCTTCATGATCTTCTTTATCCTAAAAACTGGCCCGAGCCATGCTCGGCTGTTATGCTGCTTCCTATAAAACAAGGTTCAGGAACGCTGACCGGGATTATGATTGCCGGAATACATCCTGGCATCCGGCTGGATGAAGCATACCGGAACTTCCTGGAGAGCACGGCAGTTCACATCGGCATCGCAATAATGAACGGCACTCGTTTTGACACCGAGAAGCGGGCCAAAAGCCGGGTTCAGGAAAGCCAGAACCAGCTGCAGTTTGCAATAGATGCTGCGGGCCTGGGAACATGGGACCTCGATCCTCAGACCTACCGGTTTTCGGGCAACACAAGGCTGAAGTCCTGGTTCGGACTGCCGCCAGACGGGGAAGTTGATCTTTCCAGGGCAATTCATGTTATCGCCCCTTATGACAGGCTGCGCGTTCAGGAAGCCATACGCAAAGCTATGGTCTTTGAATCCGGGGGCAATTATACCGTCGAATATACCATCATCACACCTGAAAACCCATCGCCCCGGATGGTGAAAGCCCGGGGCAAAGCAACCTTCAATGAAAACGGGGAGATACTCCGCTTCAGCGGAACCCTGCAGGATATTACCGAAGAACGCCATGCCCTGATGGAACTCAAACGGGTGTACGAGCAAGCCAGGTTATCTAAGGAAACAGCGCAGCTCGGCACATTTGATATGGACCTGGTCAGGGGAACCCTGGAATGGGATGAACGCTGCAGGCAGTTATTCGGCATATCACATAATGATGAAGTCTCGTACGAAAAAGATTTCCTTCCCGGACTCCATGAAGAAGACCGCGAACGTATAAGCAAGATTATTGCTGATGCATTCGTAAAAGAGATCAGCAATGGCGACTATGATGTAGAATACCGTACCGTCGGCACAGACGACGGCCAGCTGCGATGGATCAGGGCCAGGGGGAAAGTGTTGTTCAATGATGACAACGAGCCGCAACGCTTTATTGGCTCTGTATTCGAAATTACAGATCAGAAACAAGCTGAGCTCCGTAAAAATGACTTCATTGGTATGGTGAGCCATGAGCTGAAAACGCCGCTCACTACTCTCAAAGCATATATACAAATGCTTAACGGCAGGGCCAGAAAAGACGGAGACAGTTTTTCGATGGTCGCTCTTACCAAATTAGAGCAGCAGGTAAATAAAATGTCCGGCATGATCAATGGTTTTCTCAATGTATCACGCCTGGAATCGGGCAAAATCCATCTGAACAAAACTTCTTTTACACTGCGGTCCCTGCTTCAGGAAGTAATAGACGACAACGTACTCCTGCGGCAGGCACATACTATTAACCTGTTACCATGCCCCGACATTACGCTCAGTGCAGACCGCGACAAGATCGGCCAGGTAGTTGCCAACCTGCTTAGTAATGCTGTAAAATATTCACCGCAGGGCAAAATTGTTGAAGTTGGCTGTAAATTACTTGACGATAACATACGGATAAGTGTACGCGACGAAGGTATTGGCATAAGGCAGGAAGATATAAACAGGCTCTTCGACAGGTTCTACAGGGTAGAGAGTGTCAAAACACAGAATATATCAGGTTTCGGCATAGGACTGTACCTTTGCTCGGAAATTATCCGCAGGCATAACGGAAACATCTGGGCGGAGAGCGAAAAGGGACAGGGCTCTACTTTCTTTTTCACACTTCCGTTACATGACACAAATAACCCGCCGGATGTCAGTGAACAATAGCCACCCGTAATACTCTCAGCCCGGATACACCCTGAAGGTCTTCTACTTCGAAATGTTCTATCCCGCTATGCAGGATATTTTCAGATTGCAGCAGATGTATATAACGTATATACTCCTCCCCTTCCGTTTCGCTGGAATATACGATAGTTATCTTTCCTGACTCTGTAATGCGTTCATCAGAGCCTTTTACATGAGCTTTATCGATCCTCTTTTTCACTATTTCAAACCGCGCATTATAACTTCCGTCAATATCAAAACGTTTTTCGTCCATGCGGAATCGAATGGCTATTGTACTGTGATAGGCAAGGATCAGCGAGGTAACATCCAGGGCATAGGGCAAAGAAGATTTCAGTTCATAATGCGTCCTTTCCATTTCACAGAGCACTCTGAGCTGCCATAAACGAAGCTCATGCAGTTTCGCTGCTGAAAATTCCTGCCTGGGGGAAATCGATGCACCGATATACAGGTTATGCTCAACGCCGTCTGTTTTAAACCGCTCATAATAATGAGGAAAAACAGCCTGCGCTTCAATCTGCCTTTCATCGATCAATCCGGCCATATTGCTGTTAATCAGCGAGATCGTAGATTCGTATTTTCTGCGATAGGCATGCAGATCACCTGTATCCTTTTTGTTGCGGGCGAAATAGCCGGTAATACCGGCGGCCGGCCCAGGATCGGATATTTCACGTAACCGGGGGTGTACTTCAGTACTGATATAATCGGTTATTACTTGTTCGGTGCTGGCTTTAAGCGGCATTTGCAGATCTTCAAGAAAGCCATTCATCTGGTATTTCTGCTTGTCGAAACTGCCGCGCCAACCATTTTCTTCCAGATCTCCGAGAAGAGCCAGCAAAACTGTCAGCTGGTTTTTCAAGTCTTTCTGCAGGCTCGAATTACGGATCTCCGACGAGCCCTTGATATCGATCTGCCCGTACAGGGGATATACTGAAGGAAATACGATCTCTTCCAGGTCATAGGATCTGCCGGCCTGTCTGGTATGTATAAAACGCTGGGCCTCGGTCCTGAATTTCCAGTAAACACTGGAGTGAATAGTCGTATATTTATCCTGAATCAGCGCCTGTACCTCATTCTGCAGCTCGGTGACCAAGCGTTCAAGAGTATCAGTCAGAAAGGGCATAACCACTGCCAGTTTATTGGCATTGATGCTGTTCAGCTCCTTCTTCCGCGGCGAGACGACTTCCAGCACGCCCAAAAGTGTTTCATTTTTAACCACCGGTGCCAGAATAAAACTCCTGATCCCCGCGGATAAAAAGCGGGCGGCCAGCATACTCTGCTGATCCAGGGCAAGCATCTCCTCTGTATCTGCCACCGCAAAAAATATTTTCTCCTTTATTACGCTATGGTAAGATGGTGCACATAATACATTACAGCCCTCCAGCTCGTCATTGCCGCTTAGCAGAAAACTCTTCACCGGTTGCCCGAACGATGCCGTACCGAACTTATCTTCTTCTTTATTAAATAGTGTAAATCCTATTTCAAGATCAGGTATCTGATAAATTGACCGGAAGATCATTTCCGTACTTTGCTGAAAACTATTATCGAAGCGAAGCAGTTTCTCTTTAAAAATAGACACGGCATTCTCAACCGTTACATCAAAAAGACTCATAATACCAAAACCTCTGATTATCCAGCTCTCGTGCGGAAACTTTTCTTTCCATAAAGCCAGATCATCGTAATTGTCCATCAACTGGTCAATATCCGAAGGACTCAGGGGCACCACCTTATCCGTCGGCATTATATCCAGAAAATCTGCATTGTATATAATGCGGTAATGTTTAATGATGCCATTTTTAGCAGGAATATCGTAAAATAAGGGTTTGCTGAAGTCGAGGCGGGTACCGTAATATTCATTGAGTATGAGGCAGCAGTTCATAACATAGAACTGGTGATCGTTAAAATCGCGGATACTGATATCAAATGTACTGCCTGCTGCTTCCAGGATATTCAGAAAACGGCGGGTATGATTAAAAACAATATCAGTGTAAGGAATGCTTACAGCCTTGATCTCGTTCAGTGTAAGATCTGGCGGAAAATAGATTTCGAGCAGGCGGCGTACCAGGTTTTCATGCTGCTTTAATAAAGAGAGATCGTTGATGTCTTCATTTAATCCGGGAACAGCACGTACTTCGTCAAGCAGCTCCCGGGCAGCGCGGGCGTCGCTTCCCGATGCCCGCTCTTCAAGCTTATCAATAACTGCATGCAGGGAAAGTTTCAACTGAAATGGTGTTTCCAAAAAAAAAGGCAGCTTCATTTTAGATGTGTTTCTACCCCGTAAAGATAACTAACTATAAAACCAAAGGAAGAGCAAAACAGAAAAAGCAGGGTATAGTAAAAATTTACATTTTGCATTGATTTTTTTATAAAAGCTTAAACTTCGCCAGTCCGGTATTGTTATGTCGAGGTATCTTACAAAAAAGAAATACGTCTGAATAAATAAAAGGTAAGCCAATTTCAATTTTACACCTGCTATGATCCAACATTTTTCCCCTTTTTAGTCAAAACTTTTTATTTTCATAAAAAAATCAGCCCCCCCAACATGGAAAGAACTGGAGCCATTTTACGGGCCATATTTGACAGTACCGATGATGTGTGGTTTTTCGTATCTCCTAATTACTCCGTAATTGTATTTAACCATAAAGCGCTTGAAAACAGCAAAATCCTGCATGGAAGAGAGATCAGAGCCGGCGATGATATGCTGTACTATGCGAGGGATACGCAGAATAATATCGACAAAACCTTTGTCGAAAACTTTGAGAAGGCCCTTGCCGGAAATATTGTGAGGAATGAACAGAAGATATGTTATAATTCAGCAACGATATGGACGAGGTCAAAATATATTCCGGTATACGAGGGAGACCGTATGCTCGGCATTTCCATAACAGTAGAAGACATTACCAAACATAAGATACTTGAAGAGGCCCAGGCAAGACATCAGGATGAGATCCTGGCGCTTTCCAACAAAAGAGAAGAATTTATAAATATTGCAAGCCACGAATTAAAAACTCCGCTTACTACATTGAAAGCCTCCTTTCAGCTGGTAAACAAAGCCCTGGAGAAGGGCGCTGAATTTAGTGAAGTAAAAACGTTCCTTGATTCAATGAACAAGAGCCTGAACAAGCTCCAGTCCTTGTTCAACGACCTCACGGATACCAGCAAGATCGAGAGTGATTCCCTGAACCTGCACAAGTCTGTTTTTAACCTGGCCGAACTCTGCGAACTTTGTTGCGACCATGTAAGGATGGAGAAAACGCATAAAATTGAGATCACAGGAGATAAGGAACTGGATATATATGCCGATAAACCAAAAATCGACCAGGTGATCGTTAACCTGGTTAACAACGCCGTTAAATATGCCCCCGATTCCGAACTTATAAAAATCTCCATACTGCGGCTTCCTGTACATGCAAAAGTTATGGTAACAGACTACGGGCCCGGTATAAGGCCTGAAAAGATAAATCTGCTTTTTAAAAGATATTACCAGGGCGATATAGAGGAACGGCATTTTTCGGGTATGGGACTCGGGTTATATATTGCAGAAGGAATAATAAAAAAACACGGAGGGTCCATAGGAGTAGACAGCGAACCAGGTGAAGGAAGTACTTTCTGGTTCAGCCTGCCGCTCAAACCAGAAGATCAGTTTCAGGGCTGAAGCTTCAAAATTTTTTATTCGATACATAGCATTACCAGATTATCCTTTAAAGACCTACCTTTATATTATGAACTGGATATTAATTAATGAGACCCTGCCAGAACAGGGCAAAGATGTATTGTTATTTGACGGCGTGCAGATCTATTTTGGCTATTTCAGCGAGATCTACAATAAGTTCATAGTTGGAAACGACCAGGTGGAAATAAGTGATCTCTCCCATTGGATGCCATTGCCTGAATTTCCTGCAAAAGGTTGATCATGACTTGCAGAATTTACAACCTGGATAGCAGTGAGGAATAAATACTGAAGCAAAAAACCGAGGTAAAATACACACAAGAACAAAGCTGCTTTTCTTGTCAGAAAACTTGCTATTCTCCTGATTTTCCGTATATTTAATGACTCAACTATCCAACTATAGATCAAGCCCGCTCAGCACAAAAGCGGGCTTTTTTTATTTTACCAGATGGATTTCGTAAATGTTATCAAATTGTTAAGTTTTGTTAAATAACTTTTAACTATTCATAATTAAACTACCTTTGTAATGGTTTATAATTGGTTAGTTAAAAGTCTTCATTCTCCCCGTTTGAAGACTTTTTTTATTTCTCTTATTTAAATAAACACTCTATAAAATAAATACCCCGATTATTATACTTATCTTTAAGAAATCACCTTTCTAAAAGTACATTCTCAGACAGACGGGATTTACAGGTCGGGCTTAAGAATTTTTCATCAGCATACCCCATTTATCCGGGTCTTACAGATCCCGGAATATACCCTGGCAGGCTAGTCCGTTATAAAACACTACGGAATATTCACAAACGCTGCCGGTTTCGAATTATAAATGAATATTAATATACAAAGACATGAGTAAAGACAAAGGCAGTAAAGACAAGAAAAAAGCGCCAAGTACGGAGGGCAAGAAAGCGCCTTCTGATTATCAATCGGGCAAATCAAGTGCTGCCAGAACGGAAATAATATCCGCACCTAAAAAGAATAAATAACAAGATAAAAACTGATCAGCTATTGTCTGCGTTTGTAACACGGATGGCGGGAAGTGCATTTTTAATGCATAAATGGGAATGCAATCGCCGTTCTCACTGCAGTCACGTTAAAAACGCGGACGATGGAAGGATCAATATTATCGCTGCTCCTGATTCATCTGTATACCTGATACGGACAGTCTGAGAGAATATACCTGCCGATTTACTTTACCCTTATAGCTGGCTAAATAAAAACCATAAACAGCTAAAAATTCAACAGCATTCCTGATCTCCCTTCCCTATCTTTATATAAGATGAAAAGTGGTTTTATCCTGATATGCCTGTTACTAAATGCCGCAGTACTTACTGTGGCGCAGAGCCCCGTAGAAAAACACGGCCGGCTGCAGGTGGAAGGTAACAGGATCAATGATCAGAACGGGCATGCAGCGCAACTCAGAGGTATAAGCTTTTCCTGGAGCATATGGGCCGGAAAGAAATATTACAACCCTGCCGTTACAGACTGGCTCATCAAAGATTTTAACGTCTCAATTATAAGAGTGTCTATGGCCGTGCAGCCTGCAGGGGGATACCTTGACAATCCGGACGAACAACTGCGCCTTGTTACGACAGTAACAGACCATGCTCTCAATAAAGGTATTTATGTACTGCTCGACTGGCACGATCATAACTCCGAGAAACATGTAAAACAAGCCACAAAATTCTTCGGCATCATGGCAAAACGCTACTCAGGCAAACCCAATATTATCTACGAGATATGGAATGAGCCCGAACAGCAAAGCTGGCAGGTAGTAAAAGATTATGCTACAGAGGTTATCAGGGAGATACGGAAATCTGATAAGAGTAATCTCATCATCGTCGGATCCCCGCACTGGGACCAGGATGTGGATATGGTTACAACCGATCCTATAAGCGGTTTTGCCAATATTGCCTATTCCTTTCATTTTTATGCATCCGATCCTAACCACCAGCATGCACTGCGCGCCAAAGCAGACCTTGCCTTGCAAGGGGGGATCCCGCTTTTTGTAACAGAATGGGGAGTAGGCGAAGCCAATGGCGACGGAAGATTCGACCTTGCCAAAACGGAAGAATGGATGAACTGGATGGAACAAAAGAAACTTAGCTGGGTAAACTGGAACATAACCGATAAAAAAGAAACTACAGCCCTGCTCAAACCCGGCGCATCTGCTAAGGGAGGCTGGAAGGAAGAACAGCTCAGCCCTGCCGGAATATATATCCGCAGCAAACTGAGAGTGCTGAACCGCAACTAATACACTTCAGACAAATACTCTCACACCCAGAAAATTTTCCCTGAACTCTTTAGGCGTACAGTTCTTCTTTTTCCTGAAAACACGGTTAAAGTTGGAGAGATTCTGAAACCCACAACTATACGATATTTCTGCAATGGAATTAGTGGTGTCTATCAGTAAACGGGCAGCATGACTTATCCGTATATCTGTTAAACTCTCTATGAATGTGTACCCGGTACGTTTCCTGATAAATCTACTGAAGCTTACCTCGTTCATACTGGCAATTCCAGCAACATCCTGCAGCGATATTGGGTTGAAATAATTCTGGTTCATATACTCAAATGCCATTTCAATTCTCCGGCTCCTGAAATTCAAAGATTGCTCATGAGTTATCGCAGAATCAGATAGAGTTACCATGTTCCTGGAAACTGACAGATCATGCAGAATACTGAACAATTCCATTACAGAATCGAAACCTCTGAGCTTATCCAGCGAAAGAATACGCGACGACATTGCCAGAATGGTTTCTCTCGAAAATGATATTCCCCTGGCGCTGCTGTCGAACAAGCGTTTAATATAATTCAGCTGATTCCGCATCAGAAACTTTTCATCCAGCAGATCCTTATGCCATTGAATGGTGACTTCTGTAATCTCATCGCTTAGGCACTGATGAGGAAGCCAGCCATGGATCACATTCGGCCCGACAAGCACAAGCTCGCAATCATTAATCACCGCTTCGTGGTTTCCTACTACCCGCCTGGTTCCTGAGGCATTTAATATCAGGTTCAGCTCATACTCCTCATGAAAATGCAGGGGAAAGTTCATACATTTTTTCCTTCTTGAAAAAATGGTAAAGCAGTCGCTCCTGGTGAGAGGTGTAACTTCTTTTATTACTCTTCTTTCATTCATATATTCTGTTCAGTTTCTCCGCTCTTTTAATGATCTCCATACACGCCCGGCTGTTATGATAGGGACATTTCCATAAACCGACTTTCCCCTCATGGGCCATCACAGAACCGTCGCCCGTTCGCCCCCAGAACCACTCTCCGTTCTCATTATCCACGATCTGTCTCTTCGTATATTTCCAGACGTTAAGGGAAATTCTGAGAAAACGTTCTTCCCCGCTTAACTGCCAGGCGTTAAAAAAACCAACCATAGCCTCGGCCTGGACCCACCAGTGTTTTTCGTTTACCATGTGGGTTGTGGACGGCTCATACTCATAATAAAGGCTTCCGTCTTCTGCAAGTCCGCGGGCTGCCGCTTCTGCAAGTACCAGGGCTGCATGCCTGGTTTCGCTAAGCAGGTCGCTGTCTTTCACTGCTTCTGCAGCCTCAAGCAACAACCAGGAGGCTTCAATATCATGCCCATAAGAAATTGTATCAGCCTTTTTGGCCCAGTGTTCGTCCATAAAAAGAATCAGGTGCCCTGTATCCGGATCTATAATATGGTCCAGAAAATTACGCAGCAGCCCTATGATTTTGTATTTCAGCCCCTCATCTTCCCATATGCTGTACAGGCAGGTGTAAGCCTCCAGGATATGGAGATGAGTGTTCATTGTTTTTTTCTCATTTGCGTCTTTCGCGCTTAAACGCAGGTCGTCAATTTCTGTCCAGTCGCGCCTGAATGCTTCAAAGTAGCCGCCGTATTTCTTATCAAAGCTCCTTTCTTCCAGCAGTTCATAAAGATCGCGGGCAAGCTGCAGGGCATCGTCATCCTCCGATGTTTTATAATATTCGCTTAATGCATAGATGGCAAAAGCCTGGGCATAAACCTGTTTTTTAGTATCAGAAGGCTGGGCGGCGGCATTTACTGTCCAGAACACGCCTCCGTATTGCAGATCCAAAAAAGAATCCCTGATATAGGCATATGCCCTGTCGGCCATAAGCAGGCACTGCTGGTCGCCGGTAAGCAGGAACGCAGCTGAGAACGACCATAATATCCTGGAATTAAGTACCGAGCCTTTTTCCGCACTAAAATCGACGATATTTTCGTTGTTAACAGCCCCGGCAAATCCTCCGTTCAGAATATCCGGGCTAAAGGAAATCCAATAATCCAGGATATTCTGAAGTTCATCTTTCGTCTCTTTTGCATACCGTCCGATTTCGGCTGCTATCAGTTTTGACGGCATAACATTACTCATTGGGCTTTGTGCTGAAGATCTTCGTACTTCTTATTATTTTCGATCAGTGAGAACACAGTTTCAACCGATTTCGCGGAGGTATAACCATCTTCGGGAGTATTTATTACATAATCCAGCAATTGCTGAATGCTTGAAACTGCCACATGCTGACGGGTATCTGACGATGCATAATAAATGAATACCGTGCCGTCTTCGTCAGCTATCCAGCCATTACTGAATACCACATTCGATACATCTCCTATACGTTCATCGCCCTCAGGCGCCATAAAATATCCTCCTGGCTTATGTATCACACGGGTAATATCGTTAAGGTCTGTCATGAAAACATATAACACATACCTCAGCCCCGCTGCGGTATTACGCACGCCATGGGCAAGATGCAGCCATCCTTTGCCGGTTTTCAGCGGTGCGGGTCCGAGTCCGTTCTTGGCCTCATAGACAGTATGATATTGTTTTCTGTCAATAACCGTTTCATGTTCTATTACAGCATGTTCAATTCCTTCGCTCAGGCCAAAGCCTATGCCTCCGCCCTTGCCGGCCTCAATAAAGCTATCCTGCGGCCGTGTATAAAAAGCATATTTACCGTCTACAAATTCAGGATGTAAAACCACATTACGCTGCTGCGGCGAGGGGGTTTTAAGATCGGCGAGCCGTTCCCAGACCTTCATGTCTTTCGTACGTGTTATGCCGCATTGAGCAATGGCGGCCGACTGGTCGCCTTCCGGAGCCGAGGGATCCCTGCGCTCGGTACAGAATAAACCGTATATCCAGCCGTCTTCATGTTGTACCAGCCTCATATCATATACATTCGTATCGGGTTGTTCCGTTCCGGGAAGTTTTACAGGACGATCGTAAAACCGGAAATTATCCTTTCCGTTATTACTCTCTGCCACAGCAAAAAATGACTTTCTGTCGAGCCCTTCCACCCGTGCCACCATTACATATTTCCCTCCGAACTTTATTGCGCCCGAATTAAATACGGCATTGATGCCGAACCGCTCCATCAGGAAAGGATTTGACTGCGGATTAAGATCATAACGCCATTCCAGCGGAATATGTGCAGCCGTGAGTACCGGATTTTCATAACGTTTATAAATGCCGTTGCCCAGTTTATACTCTTTGTTCTTTTTCTTCAGTAAGGCAGATTGCTCCTCTCTAAGTGCAGCTAAACGCTGTTCGAATACTATATCCATTTTATATTTTTTATTATGTGAGGGACAGCTTGCCCTTAATCTTCAAGTTTATCCCACCAGGTCCTTTTGAGTATAAAGATCAGGACGGCGAGGACCAGCACTGTAACCAGCAGGGGTATTTTCATCCATAACACAAGGTACATTGGCAATATGGTAAGGCATAACTGGGCTATGATTCCCAATACTACGTTGAACATATCCAGCTTAAATCTCTTATTGGCAACAAAGGACGGATCTTCCGCAACTACCAGGTTATGTATGGGTCTCCAGAAGCCCCAGGGCCTTACCGAGGTATAGAACTTTTTAAGTACAGCTTCATCGGTGGGCGGCGCAGAATAGGTGCCATAAATGCAACCCATCACGGAGATAAAAAATAAAAGGGGCCATACGAATAAGGGAAGTATCCCATCGAAAATAAAAGGGAACACCAGGGCGGCAGTTATACCTGAGGCCATTCCCCAGAAAAAACCGCTGGCATTAAACCTCCACCAATACCATTTGAGCATATTGGCAGCGATATAACCGCCATACAGAGCGCCTACGATCCACTGCAGAATGCTGTTAACATCTTTGGCAAAAAAACCCAGTGTTACGCCTACCGCCACCACCACTATACCTACCAGGTAATTGGTTGTCATGATCTTTTTGGTAGAAGCTGAGGGATTAATATATTTAAGATAAATATCATTTACGATATATGCCTGTGCGGCATTAAGCGTTCCCGAAAAAGTCCCCATAAAGGCGCCCAGCAGCCCGGTAAGCACCAGGCCAAGTATGCCCGTCGGTAAAAAAGTATTTATAGCCCCCGGAAGTATCTTCTCAAAATCAGCACCTGCAGGTGTAGAGATATCCAGCTGGTTAAAATACAAGAGCGCCAGCACCGTCAGCCCTATTACCATCGAATACCTGATGGGCAGCAGTACGATCGAAACAAATCCGGTCATTTTCGAGGCTTCTTTGGGCGAACGGGTAGAGAGCACTTTCTGCATATCATAATTGGGAGCCGAGCCTGCGAGGCTCGCAAAAACACCCTTGAAAAGCATCATCATAAAAAAAATGCCAAACAGGCCGAATCCATCTTCTTCGATCTTCCTGTTGGCTTCCGGAATAATATTACTCCAGTCGAGGTTAAGCTTCCATCCGAAAAACGGGTCTTTCCAGCCGGCAGGCACATGAAGTTCATGCCCATGCAGATTGGTAACAGCGATTACAGCGATGGCAATACATCCTACCGTCATGATGATGTATTTGATCACATCGCCGAGAACAATACTGTGCATGCCTCCCAGGATGGAGTAGAACATGGCAAACAGGGTGAAAATTATGCCGTAAAAATGAGGGACAAAGGCCGCGGAAACATTAAAGGGCACATAGGGCTGAACCAGAGACCAGGGAATAAAGATCTCCATGAACTTGCCCAGGCCCACGAAACCATAAGCCAGGAAACCCAGACAGCCGATCAGCGCAAAAGCTACCACGATATTATGCGAGGCCTTTACACCATTTCCAGATAATCCAAATCGTGTGGCCAGCCATTCGGCACCTGTATCAGCATTAGAACGGCGCAGCCATTTAGCCAGGAACATCATATTAAATACCTGGTTGAATACCGGCCACAGCCAGGGTATCCAGATGCTTTTAAATCCGTATACGAAACAAAGGGAAACCATCCACATCGTCCCGCTTATATCAAACATGTCAGAAGCATCACTTAAGCCCAGCATATACCAGGGCAGTTTTTTTCCGCCAAGCAAATAACTCTCTTTGTTCTGCCTGGCTTTATTCCGGTAGTACCAGCCGATCATTACCATCATAATCAGGTAAAAAACGATCATGGCCAGGTCTATTATTTTTAAATTCATGTGTACTTATTACTATAATCTGGTTTATAACAGGCTTAAAAAACATACTGTAATGTGCTCTGTGTACTTATATACTGGTAATTAATTTTATACCTCCGGCTGATACTTTTATAACCTCGATCCTTTCAGAGGCTGTATATTCATTATCAAAAATGTTAAGTTTAACAGCCCCTATTGCTTAAAAAAGGGTATCTGAATGTTTATTCTTGCAGGAGTAATACAAAATCACCAGTTCTTTATTCTTTTAACACATGCGGCAAGCTCAGATGCAATATCTGTATGCTCTGCAAGGCTTGGATGATCGCTGCATCCCTGGTTATATCTCTTAGAAAAGAAAAAAGAATACACATTTTTATCGCCGCCGGTGTTTAATGAGCGAACTATTGCCCTCAGGTAATTTTCCATCATGCTTCTCAGCGCCTGATCGGCCATCGGACTTGTGAGGCAGATAATGCTTGTGCGGGGATAAACGCTGCGCAGCTTTTGCACGAAACCTGCGTAAGCAGCGCAAAATACCAGGGAATCCTGCTTGCCGTCATTCTGTCCAAGGCAGATGGTAAGCACATCCGGCTGGTAATTCTTAAAGTCCCAGGGCAGCTGATTATCACGCAGGTTTATTTTGTCGAACACCTGCGGCATAGTGATCCTGAGATCGCAGCAGCTGTGGATCAAGCCTATTCCCGATACGGCGGTAAGCTGCCACCCGGCATTTAACATCCTTGCCGTGAGCGGTCCGTAACTCATATATGCATTATGCTGATCGTACCATTCGGCGCTGTTACAGGGGATGCTCAGGTCGCTGCCCATACCGCAGGTTATGGAATTGCCAATGAATTCCATACGGCGTACAGGCGTTTCAGGCAGGGTAAGAAGGCTGGCACATCTGATACCTGCAAATTCCAGGTACCCTATACCAGACTCGGTGCTCTTACAGATAAGTATGGTATGCGGTTTATCTTCCAGGCTATCGGCAGCAAGTATAACGTTCTTCCTGCTGCTGAGTTTTATCCTCTTTGCAGGCCGGTCGTCTATTACAACTGAAATGTAGTTATGATTTTTTCCATAAAGCTCCTCATCGTTCAGCAGCACTTCGCAGCGGCTGCCGCCGAACGCGGCTTTTATGTACACTCCCGGGGCATAAAAGCGGGGAAGGGCCGGATTGGAGAAATCGATCCTGCCGGTGTACTGGAATTTACTGTTTTCTGCGCCGTAAAAATGAAGGTCTTTACAGATCAGCTTATCGGGGCAAAAAAAGAAGAATAAGAGTATGGCTAGTTTGTTCATGTTTATAAGTATGGCTATTGAAGGTTGAACGGGTGTTTATTGATTGCGGCTTAATTGTTCCGCTACGATATTACCGGTTTTATTTCCTGCTCAACCGCAGCATCAGCACATCCTGCCCGGGCACCACAGCCCTCAGTGCCTTGCCTGTATTTCCCATATTCTTCGCAGTCCACAGGTTCCGGATGTTATATATAAGCGCCCGGGCATCCATCTCCCTTTTTGCCAGTGTATCTTTAACCTGTTCAAGCTGCCAGCTTACTTCCAGCTGCCCGGGAGTTTTAGCACGGTTTAAGAAACAAACTGCCCAATCGCCGTTTATCAAAGGTTTGTACCATGTTTCAATGCTATCTTTTACCTGGTACTTAAAGCCCTGCACTCCCAGTTCGTCCTGGTTTATGGCAATAACTTCCTTATTTTTAAGGATATTTATAGTCTGTTCCGACATTTGCCGCAGGTCATTTCCGGCGATCAGGGGTGCAGCGATCATGCACCACATCGAAAAATGTGCACGATCCTGGTTCGGCGGCATGCCATTACCTACCTCCAGCATATCGGGGTCGTTCCAGTGGCCGGGACCGGCATACTGTCTTAAGCCTTCCTGTTTATCCAGTATCTGCATTACGCCCCATGATTTCCAGGTTCCGTGATCTTCCACGCAGTCAAAGCAATTATAAATATCACCTGTAGTACGCCATAGATGACCGACCTGCGCCCCCCACTCCCAGGGCTTATCATTACCCCATTCGCAGATACTTAAAACAACAGGCCTTCCGGCCCTGCGCAATGCCGCAGTTATCGTTTTATAGGCACCTTCAGCCTTCAGCCCTTCCGTATTACACCAGTCATATTTCAGGTAGTCTATACCCCATGAGGCATAAGTATGCGCATCCTGAAATTCATACCCCCTGCTTCCCGGCCGGCCTCCGCAGGTCTGAGAGCCGGCATCAGAATATATACCGATCTTAAGACCTCTTGAGTGGATATAGTCTGCCAGCGCCTTCATTCCTGAGGGGAAGCGCAGCGGATCGGGATGAATAAACCCCATACTATCACGATCTCCATGCCAGCAGTCGTCGATATTGATATACGTATATCCGGCTGCCTTCATTCCTGTAGAAACCATAACATCGGCAATCTCCTTTATCATTTTCTCATCGACGTTGCAGGCGAACTTATTCCAGCTGTTCCATCCCATGGGAGGTGTTAAGGCCAGGCCCTCAAATTTTGTATAATTCTGGACGTAATTATTACCCTGACTGTATGCCTGCAAGCAGCAGAATGAAACATACAGCAGTATTAAAACTTTTCTCATTTCCTGTTTATAATTGATAATCACACCTACAATACGGAAAACAAAGTGCTCTGATCACCAACCTGC
>Ga0265780_10005410_pt1 | contig 16205 bp, 19 predicted proteins | sample P1T30metagenome_FD_192432 | JGI IMG/M metagenome (GOLD analysis project Ga0265780, IMG submission 192432) | Plant litter microbial communities from East Loma Ridge, Irvine, California - P1 T30 | ecosystem: Environmental > Terrestrial > Plant litter > Unclassified | place: USA: California... | reverse complement strand
ATGACCGTATCAAGATCAAACTGAATGGCCTGAGTCCTGTGCAATACAGGACGCAGGCCGTCTAGACGAACTTCCAACCGTCTCAGTTTAAGGGGTCATATCACTGCGCGGGAACGACGTGGTTTTCCCTATGAAGCGGCCTCTTGCAGGCGCCCGAAATTATCCCGGACAGCAGTGCGCCTGCGCGGGAAGGACTTGGGTTCCCGCCTGCGCGGGAACGACGTGGTTTTCCCTATGAAGCGGCCTCTTGCAAGCGCCCGAAATTATCGTGGACAGCAGTGCGCCTGCGCGGGAAGGCCGCGGGTCATTGACCGAACCACAGCGCCACGACATTCAGTTATAGGCGCTGCGGATGCCGCTGCCGGGACGGATCAGGCCGCGCTGGGTGGCGACCACCACCGCATGGGTGCGCGCGGTGGCGTCGAGCTTGCTCATCACGCCCTTCACATGGGTCTTGACGGTGCCGACGCCGATACCCAGCTTGCGCGCGATCGACTTGTTGCAGCAGCCCTCGGCCAGCAGTTGCAGCACATCGGTCTCGCGTCCGGTGAGGTTTTCGCGGCTGAGGCTATCGGCCACGCTGCGCGTGACCGATTCGCTCAGGTAGCGCTGACCCTGGGCCAGCGAGGCGACCGCCTTGAGCAGTTCGTCCTGGCTGCACGATTGCAGCACATAGCCGTGCACGCCCGCGTCCATCGCGAGCCGCACTTCCCACTCCTTGTCGAGCTGGGTGACGATCAGGACGCTGGGCCGGCGCAGGCCGCTGTGCTCAGGCTGGCGCGCCAGGGCCAGGCCGGTATCGTAGTCGGCGACCAGGACCCGCGCCACTTGCCGCGCCTCGGGCTGGCTCAGATGGGTGCTGACGCGCAGTTCGGGGCGATCGGCGAGGATGGAATGCAGGCCGGCGGTCATCACTGGATCGGTGTGGATGATATGGACGGCGGATGGAATGGTAAGCATGGTGTACTCCTGATTTAGCAGCGTCGGGCTCGCTACCCGTTCGTTCATATTGGAACGACAAGTTAAGTCCGGCAAGTTAATACATGTAAAAAATGCGCCGCTTAGGTCCCGGTCGGCGCTCGAACCTGTCGGGGTAGGTAGGAGGAAGTTCATGCCGATGCATGGCGAGTGTGAGCAAGGCGCGAGGAGGCCGCATGGCGAGCCATGCAACGACGAGCAACGCAGCTCACACTTGCCAGGCGCGGCAGGAACGACTCCTACCTGCCCCGATAGGTTCGCTAGTGGATGCGTTATACTTGGGCGATCATGCGTCTGACTTCCTTCACTGATTACACGTTGCGCACACTGCTACACCTGGGCAGCAACCCCGGTCGCCTGGTGACGATCCAGGAGATCGCAGACCTGCACAACATTTCTAAAAACCACCTCATGAAGGTGGTGAACGAGCTTGCACGCAACGGCACGATCGAAACCATTCGTGGCCGTAACGGCGGATTTCGCCTGGCACATGAACCGAAGGACATCAACGTCGGCGCCATCGTGCGCATGAGCGAGAGCGACTTCTACATGGCCGAGTGCTTCGACCCCAACGGCACGCCCTGCGGCCTGGTCAAGGCATGCGGCCTGAAGGGCGTGCTGGGCAATGCCACCGCCGCCTATCTGGCCGAACTCGACCGCCATACCCTGGCCTCCCTGCTGCCTGAACCACGGCCACGCGAAGTGCCGGTCACGGTGCATCGGCGCAAGGCTGCGTAGCGGGGCATCACTGCCCGGACCGCTTATCTACGCGGTTACCGGCGTCCCGGATTCAATTGCCGGATAGAATTCCCGATCTTCGCGGCGGATGCGCTGGTGCAGCTTGCGCAGCACCCGGTTCGCCTCTTGCCTGAACTGTTCGGGCGCCTTCACCAGCCGGCTGGCCAGGCTCCAGCGCCCGGCGAATGCCAGGTAGTCGGCGGCGATATCGCCCATCTCGCTTTGATAGGCCTGGCTCATGCGCGCCAGGCGCAGCTCGCCCTTGGCCAGGGCCGGATACAGGGTGTCGTTCTCGACCGCCAGGTGCAGCCGCACCACGCCGCTCATCGCCACGATCTGGGCGGCGATTTCTTCCGCATGTTCGGCCACGCCGTCCTGGCTGCTGGCCCGCAGGCGGTCGATGCTGTCGAGGATGTCGAGGTGCTGATGCTTGAATTTATCGATGTTCATGATCGCTTCCTTCGTTTTGCCACCGAGGCCTTTGCTCAGCAGTTGACCAAGTGTAATGCGATTCACTTAAAGATGCAAACATAATGCCTGTTTTGTTCGACAACGTCGCGAAGGGGTCAACCTTGCCCCCGCTGGGCAAATCCGGTCCCTGCAAGCGATGCCGTCGCATTAGAATCGCGCGATGCCCAATGACTCCTCTTCTCCCCTCATCCCGGTACTGGCCATCCTGAGCGCTGTTACCGCCCTGGCCATCGGCACCGCCACCGCCAAGCACCTGCTGTTTCCGCTGATCGGCGCGCAAGGCACGACGGCGGTGCGCGTCGGCTTCTCGGCACTGCTGCTGCTGTTGCTGTGGCGTCCGTGGCGCAGGCCGATGGCGTGGCCAGACCTGCGGGCGGTCGCCTGCTACGGCGCCGCGCTGGGATTGATGAACCTGTGTTTCTACATGTCGCTGCGCACGATTCCGTTCGGCGTCGCGGTCGCCATCGAATTCGCCGGGCCGCTGGCCGTGGTACTGTGGACGATGCGCCAGGCGCGCGACCTGGTGTGGGTGGCATGCGCCGTCGCCGGTCTCGGCCTGCTGCTTCCGATCGCATCCGGTACTGGCGGACTGGACCCGACCGGCGTCGGCTATGCGCTGGCTGCCGCGGTGTTCTGGGCGGCGTATATCGTGTTCGGCAAACGGCTGCAACATATCCACGCCGGCCATTCGGTGGCCCTTGGCCTGTTGGTCGCCGCCCTGGTCGTGGTGCCTGCAGGCCTTCCCTATCTGGGCGACGCGCAGCTGTCGCCGCAGGTGCTATTCATCGGTCTGTTTGTGGCGGCGATTTCGAGCGCCCTGCCGATCTCGCTCGAAATGGTGGCGCTCAAGCGCCTGCCGCCGACGACGTTCGGCATCCTGGTCAGCCTGGAACCGGCCGTGGCCGCCCTGATGGCCTTGCTCCTGCTGGACGAATACCTGAGCAGTTGGCAGTGGCTGGCCATCGGCCTGATCGTGACGGCGTCGGCCGGCAGCACCTGGTCGAGCAAGCGCACGACGGCGATCAAGCCGCTTGCCCCCGAACGCTAGCGCCTGCCGCATCCACGCGCCGCTCGTTGAGCAAGGCGACGAAGCGCCGCGCCGCCAATCCCTGTGGCCGCGAATTGGCCCACACCACATCGACCCATAGCTTCATAATGCTGCTGAAATTGGCGGACGGGATTTGCACCAACTGCCCGTCGGCCAGCGGCGCGCGCACGAAGCCGGCAGGCAGCCAGGCCCAGCCAAGCCCGGCGGTCACCAGGCTCAACGCCGCGACCGGATTGTCGGTTTTCCACTGCAGCCGTGAGATGGCGATGCGCTTGTCGACCTGGTCGGCATGGCGGCCGGCCATCACGATCTGACGCTCGCCCAGCAGGTGCTGGTCGCGGATCGTGCCGGCTGGCATGCGCGTCAATAATGGGTGATCCGGCGCCAGCACCGCTACCAGGGTTTCGTGGGCCACTTCCTGGAAGCCTTCGCGCAGGTCCATGCCATAGCGCTCAAACACCAGGGCCAGGTCGGCGCGGCCATCCTGCAACATCGCCAGGGCATCGGCCTGGGCGGCGCTGAGCACATTCACTTCCAACAAGGGAAACTCGTCGGACAGGATGCGCAGGGCGTCGTGCCAGGGCGCGGCCGCCATCAGCTCGGGCACCAGCACCAGGGTCAAGGATGGTTCCAGGTCCTGGCTCAGCGACAACGCGTGCTGGTTTAACAATCCTAACTGCTCGACCAGCAGGCGCGCCTGCGGCAGCAAGGCCGCGGCGTGTTGGGTGGGTCGCGGCTCGCGTCCAGCACGATTGAATAACTCGAGACCCAGTTCGGCCTCGAGATTGGCGATCGCCATGCTCACCGCCGAGGGCACCCGGCCCAGGCTGCGCGCCGCGGCCGAGAACGAACCGCTGTCGACGGCAGCCAGGAACACACGCAGATTATCGAGATCGAAGGCCATCCATCAATCATACTGATAGCTACTGACTTTTTCCATCAGCTCATCTCACATATGATGGCGTCATCAACAGCGGCACTGTCTGCCGCCGACTACAGGGAGAAAATCATGGTGTGGCTTGTGTTGTTTTTGGCCGGTTTGTTCGAGATTTGCTGGGCCGTCGGCCTGAAATACACGGAAGGTTTTACGCGGCTGTGGCCGACCGTCGGCACCGTTGCGGCGATGGCGATCAGCTTCGGCCTGCTGTCGCAGGCGATGAAGACGCTGCCGCTGGGCACGGCTTATGCGATCTGGACCGGCATTGGCGCGGTTGGCACGGCCCTGGTCGGCATCCTGCTGTTCGGCGAATCGGCCAACCTGGCGCGGATTGCCTGCATCGGCCTGATCGCGGCCGGCATCATCGGACTGAAGCTGGCGACACCGGCGTGACGATATTTTTCGGTAAGCGTGGCGATTTCCTGGTGCACTATTCGTCGTAGGGGTAGACAACATCAGGAGCCCAATGTGACTTACCGAAATAAATGCGACATTGTGGAATGTTACTGCTATTACCGGAAGTGAAGTAGCGAAATCCACCGCTTCTTGCTGAGTTACACTGGCCGCGACGAACTTCCGCTTTCGGCCAGAAGCAGACCTCCAACAAATTAATCGTGATGAACAGCGAGAAATTAAAGCACTGCCAGATCTGTGGGCGTGAACTCGACAACCTAGGAAATCCGCTTTCAACTGATTGCGGAGGAGATTGCTGGGGCTGTATAGGCGCGATTGAAGCAGAAATTGGCCATCCAGAGTCGCTAGCCCAAGTGCGCAAAGAATTCGCACTTGGGCTACGGCCCGAATGGATCGATCCAAATACACCGTGATTTTTGAGCTTCGCCACCGTCCGCGTCGGGTCGGTTCCGGCCTATCGCGGCCACCGCTCGATTTTCAAACTGGCAACCTGCTATGCTCGCCTGAACAGCCGGATTCGGCCAAAAGCGGACTTATCAAACAAGGAAAATATGCTGCATCACCTGTCTATAGCTGTTTCTGATCTCGACCGAGCCTCTGCTTTCTACGACGCGGTTTTAAAACCGTTGGGGTATACCCAGGTCTTTGCAGACGACGAAGCTGTGGGCTACGGGTATGAAGGTGGTGACGACAAGCTGTGCCTGAAACTTGTAAAGCACGTGATGGTTCCCGGAGAAGGCTTTCACTTGGCCTTTACCGCGACGGAGCCGAATCAAGTGCACGAATTCCATGCCGCTGCACTGCGCCACGGTGGACGGTGCAATGGCGCACCACGGCCTCGGCCAGAATATGGCGATAGCTACTATGCAGCTTTCGTTTTTGATCCAGAGGGATATCGGATTGAAGCGGTCATTAACGTAACTGCCTAACAGCCGTACCGCGAATGACCACAACGGGTCGATTCCGGGAGTTAGAGCGCCCTGCAGCTTGGCTCGTCTAGCCCGGCAGACGGGCACGAAACAGATAGGACAAATATGATGAGCAATGTGGTTCCCTTTCCTGGGGACTCCCGTCCGCCAGTGTTTAAGATTCGAGCGCAAATTCAAGTTTGGCGTAGCGACGATCATCCGGCAGGAGGGCAAGCATGAGCGCACCGTCGCATCCGCTGCAAAGGATCGCACCGGACGGAGCCGAGGCCCTGTTCCGCCTGTTCCAGCTGTACTACTACGAGGGCTCCGATTGGGCGGATGAAGATATCGGTCCGGACGGCTTGTTCAATGCCTCTTCGGAGCAAATTGCCGATTACATTAATGACCCCGCCAAGGGCGCATATTGGATCAGGAAAGATGGCGCGCTGGCGGGCTTCGTCGTCACCGAACCCGTCACGCTGCCGAACGGCAGCGTGGCCGAAGAGGTGGCCGATCTGTTCATCCTGAAGCGTTATCGGCGCCAGGGATTGGCGTTTGAGGCTGTGCACGCACTAGCGCGCACCTTCACCGGACCGTGGCTGGTAGCGATTTTTCGCGCCGACGCCTGCGCCGGGGCGTTCTGGCAGCGTCTGTTCGCCAGCCTGCCGCCAAACAGCGTGCGCTCATACGACGATCCTAACCTGCCGGACCTATTCCAGTTCGCAATCAACGATGCAGATCAACAAGCCCCATCCACGACATCAACGACGTAAAAATATGAAGAGATCGAGCCGTATCGAGGCCGTTGAGTGCGCCTCGAGCGAAAGGGATGCGTCATCGTGGCCGTTTTCTCGGCACAAGGGATGTCATTCTAATAAGTCCCGTGTCACAACATCTGATAAATGAAGATCGAAATCCGACTTGCCGAACTTGCCGAACGCCTGATCGTGCGAAACCTGATGGAGCTATACCAATACGATTTTTCCGAGCTCGACGGTACAGATTTAGATGATCATGGCGAGTATGGCTACTACGATCTCGACTGCTTCTGGGTCAATAAGGCATGGTCGGCTTATGTAATCAAGGTCGACGACAGGTGGGCTGGCTTTGTACTGACAAACGACGAAATTTATAGACCTGGAAATACGCGTGCAATTGTCGAGTTCTTCGTGGTTCGCAAGTACCGGGGACTCGGCGTAGGGAGGAAGGCTGCGATAGATATCATGTCTCAGTGCCCGGCCAGGTGGGAAATTCGCGTAATCCAGGAAAATCAAGCCGCAGAAGCATTTTGGGAATCACTTCTGAATACGGCATGGCCCATCGGCTACCAAAGAGCTATGTTGAACAACAAGGAATGGCACGGGCCCATCTTCTCAGTTGACACTACCTCAACGGTTCCAGTGGTTGAGCTGCAAACCTGTCCTAACCGAAGCTGAACGTCCGAAATGGGTCGGTTTCGCCCTCCGTGGCAATCTGCGGATTTTCCTGAGCAGCAGGCTGCTATCCGCACGCGACAGGCTGATTTCGGCCAGAACCGAAACACCTACAGTTAGGATCGGCTAACGGTTTGAGAATCCATTCGACGATTGATAGAAAATTAGAGGAAGTACATGAACGTCACATTGCAACCAGTAACTATCGATAATTTCGAAGTTCTGATGGACATGGAGCTGCCGCCAGAGCAAGCGCGGTACCTTGCTAGTAATGCATATTCGATCGCACAGGCGCACTACAACACCGACTTGCGGCCGCGCGCGATTTACTGCGATGGCAGCCCAGCAGGCTTCGCTTTGTACGATGTGACTGGCAATGACGAGCCGGGACACTACGCAATTTACAGGCTTATGCTTGACTATCCTCGTCAAAACCAAGGGATAGGCCGCCGTGCAATGGAGCTGCTACTGGCAGAGATCCGAGGTTTCGCAGACGCCCACCGAATTACCATTTGCTATAAACCTGATAATCCGACCGCACGCAGGTTCTACGCGTCACTGGGCTTCGTTGAAACTAATATCGATGAGCTTGGAGAGATGGTAGCTGAGATAGTGCTGCAGTAACTCTCAAAAAATTCCTTTGTAGCAATTTATTATGGACCTACCGCCAATCTCTGCAGTGGGTCGAAAACGGTCCTTCGTGACAGTCTGCGATTTTTCCGAATTGGCGACCTGCTATGCTGGGCTAAACAGTCGCCATCCGCCAACAGCAGACGTACTGGGTTGACGCCTCATGGACTGCGCGTTGTAAGCGATCTAGTCAAGAACCGTCACACGGTGTAGCAACTGATAATTTATTGGAGATATTTACGTGAGCTACGACTTGATGGTGTTTTCGCTAGACTCTGTCCCAACTGGAAGAAATGAATTCCTGGAATGGCTTGATACACAAACTGAAGGCGGCGAAGATCATTCGTACGATGATCCAAGCGTTACTGCGCTGCCACTGCGGGCTCTTTTCAACGAACTAATTGCGACGTTTCGGCCCATGAACGGACCGCTTGCAGTTCGCGACTTCGAGGAACCCGAAACCGAAGCAGATTACAGTATCGGCAAGAATTTCATTTATATCTCATTTTCGTGGTCTAAAGCTGACGAAGCCTATTCAAAACTGTTCGATTTATCAGAAAAATATGAAGTCGGATTTTTCGATGTCAGTTCTGACACAGGTACTGTATGGATGCCTAGCCCAGACGGTGGACTTAAAATCGCTCATGAGGATCCGTTATAAGCTGCAAATTGTTGAACGTCTGCTCTGGGTCGGTTCCTACCCTTCGTGACATTCCGCGACTTTTCCATCTAATGCAGCCGAAGTGACGCTTTCAGGAGATACAGCAAATACGCATCAAATGATGATCCGAGATTACCGTCGCGACCTTCTACGATTTTAAGAGGATACTTTTGTGCGAGGAGTTGAATAATAGTGGCATCGAATAAAACAGCCGGTCTGAAATGGGCTTTGTCGAACCTTTCGACGCATTTTTCCTCAACACAGCAATGGAAACTTGATTCTTGTACTTCATCGATATTGAAAATGTCGCAGCGAAGCATCGAAAATATTCATCACCACTTGCTAATAATGGAATCCCCAGCAGCGACTGGGCGACCACCCGCAGGATTGGCTGCAATTAACTGCATTTTGAAGGTAACCTTTGTTGAACTGGAAGACCTAATCGACAGTTGCTTCCATGAGGAACCCAATCTGACTGCTGTTTCCCAGAGCATATGGCTGGCGGATGTGGGATCGCCAGCTCATATTTATAATAACGAATATTATCCAATCGACATATTGCCGGAAGGCGAAGGGAATGCAACGCGTCAGTTTCTGAATGACTACGATGATTTTCTTGAACCTGTGCGCTCCCGGCTAGACACTTGTAAGGTATTCTTAGACGATGATTACCTGCCGCCTGGTACCGGTTTATGGCCGTGGAGCCTCCGACGATTGGCTCATGCCAAATTGTATGGCGACGCAAATCGATGGAATGCTGTCTCGAATGAAATTGCATTAAAGGCACGACTAACACTAGACGACAGTTCTGGCGAAAACTATAAGCATCCGCGCATATTCACGAGTATAGAGGCGCTTAATGTACACGCCGATCGAAGAGGTGCTCAAAAGGTATTGGATTTGATCACCTTTTTGCAAGACTAAGACATGATTTCATCACGCGAATCCCTTTATTAGATTAATACGTATTTCAGATGTGAAGGGATTTTCCGAGAATTGCACCAAATCAATACGTTACAAGCCCCAAGTCATTCATCGGTTAATTCATCAGCTCGAACGTCTGCTTCGGGTCGATTCCGGTCTTTCCCGAGCGCGTGCAGCCTGGCGGTTCGTGTACGGCAAGTGGCATTATTACTGCACAAGCCGTAGCATTTTCGCTTCAACATACGCTAATCAAGATCGTCTGCGCTCACTGTTTAGGCAGATAAAACAACGTCGGGAGCGTGTCAGAACGTGTGGCGTACGCCAAGGGCAATGCTGCGGCCCCTCAGCGGCGACTGGCTCTTGACGAACGAGGTGTGCGTAAAGGCCAGTTCATTGGTCAGGTTGGTGCCGCGCGCATACAACTCCAGCGACTGGCGTGCGCCCATTTTGAACCGGTACGCCACGGTCGCATTGACCATATTGTAGCCTGCTGTCTCCGTTTCGTAGGAGGCGACCCGGCTCTGGCCAAAGGTGCGCGCCACTTCAAGGTCGGCCGAGAGGGGCCCCCAGTCTCTCTCGTAGCGCGCGCCGAGGCGCCCACGCGGAATGCGCGGCAGCTGATCGTTACCGTCCTTCATCCGGGCGCGGACATGGTCGCCGAACAAGGTGACACGTGAGGCCGGCGTGACCTGGTAGCTGATCTGCCCATCGATACCGGCAAAGAGCGCATCGGCTGCCGTATAGGCTAGGAAGTTGTGCGCAACACCTGTCTCCCGTTCAGTTTCGATCAAGCGCGCAAAAATATAATCACTGATGTCCTGATAGAACAGACCGATCTCGAGATCGAGCGGACCGTCTTTCTTGCGCAAGGTCAGGTCGACCGAATTGGTGGACTCGAGCACATCCCCAACAGGACGCTTGCCCTCCTTGAAGACCGGGTTATCCACGGCCAGTCCAAGCTCATAGCTGTTGGTTGCCAAGTTGTTGCCACGGGCGTAGAGCTCGCGCACGTTCGGCGCTCGCTCGGTATGGCCGAACGACAGCCCCAGCGACGTTCCCTGCCCCAGGTTCCACAGCCCCCCGATCGAGGCCGAGACGGGACTGTGCTTCGTGCCGGGATTCTTGGCCAGGAACCTAGTGATGGCTTCGGACTCGATGGTATTTCGCCAATCGTTGCCATACCACTCACTAAACAGTGCTTCATACTCGGCGTCGAAGGTCGCCAGGAACCCGGGTGCCGGTACCCGCATGTCGCGCCAGTCTTTGCGCAGCGCGAATTCAAGGTCAAACGCGCCGAACGAGCGGTGTTCGCTCAGGAACAGGCCGACACTCTTGGTTTCGTGATAGTAAGGCGGGACCAGTCCATAGGCGTTGGCCGGGAACGCCACGTGCAGGTCTTCGACATTGATGCCGCTGAAGGTGCCGTCCATGTACTGCACGCCCAGAGTGCCGGTAAAGCCCAGCAGCGGCCGATGGGTCAGCTCGATGCGGCCGTCCCAGACCTTGTTGGTGTAGCGTGTAAACAAGCTGGTGCCGTCGATTTCGTCATGCGCATAGTCGGTGTGGGACAGGCGCAGGCGGGTATGCGAAAAACCGGGCAGCAGGTCGTCGTAATCGGCACGGATATCCACCCGGTCGCTGTCGAGCTTGATTTGCGCCGTATGGCTGTCGGGCGAGCCGAATGGATCGTCGAAGCCGCCGTGCGCGGCGCAGTGCAGGTCCAGGCCGTGGGTATGGCAGACGCCGTTGAGGTGGCTGTGGCCCGGCAGGCCATACGCGCTTTTCATGCGCGTAAAAGCTGCGCCGAGATAGCCTTTGGCCGTGATCCACGAGGCGCCAACGGCGTAGCTGGTGTTCTCGGCAAAGGAGTCGCGCAAAGCATCCGCGCCATAAGCGCCCGGCACTTCATAATCGCCTGCGTGTCGGCGCACCCCCTCGGCATGCAGCGCGAACTGGCCCACGCCGGCCGTGACGCGCCCGACCGCTGTCTTCTCGTTGTCGCCGGTCCCATAGCGCACTTCCGTGGCTCCGCTCAGGCCACCGGCTGGCAGCCGCGTTGGTACCTTGCTGTCGATCAGATTGATCGCCCCGTTGACGGCGTTGCCGCCGTAGCGGACAGCGGCCGGTCCACGGATGACCTCGATTGCGTCAAGCAACAAAGGGTCGGTCGTCACTGCATGGTCCGGCGACACCGACGAGACGTCGAACAGCGCCGCACCATCGCTCAAGATCTCAACGCGCGGCAAGGTCTGGCCTCGAATCACGGGACGCGAGGCGCCCCCGCCGAAGCTGTCCAGGTGAATGCCTGGCAAGCCCGCCAGCGTCTCGCCCAGGCCGCCCTGACGGCGATGCACCAGCTCGGCGCCGGACAACCTCTGCGACGGCGTGATGGACGGCAGTGCTTCCATTCCCCGGCTGGCGGTAACGACCACCTTGTTGTCGGTGTCGGCCGCGACAAGCGGTTGGACAACCTCCGTTGTCTGGGCCCACAGCAGTGTTGGCATCAATGCGAGAACGGCAGCGGCGTCGCCGAGGTGGAGGTGTTTTTTCATTATCTTCCTATTTGTATGACCGTGGAATCGCCAATAGGGCTGGCGGTACTCATGTCGAGGCCTGCACACAGGAAACGCTCTTCATGATAATGGGAGTGCATTATCATTTAAGGGCACGTTGTTGGCAAGTTATTTAGTCTTCGGCTGTGGGCCGGATCCGACCCTTCGTGACAGGTCGCGTCTTTTCTGCCCTAGTGGCCTGATATGCTCAGCTGAACGGCTAGGTTCGGCCGAGAGCGGTCGTTTAGCGTAATGTGAAAAAGCGCGCCTTTTTCCTGCTCCGACTGCGGTAAGATTGAACTCCATCCGTTAATCGTCCTGCATGTCCAACAATACTCGCCGTACTAAAGCGCTCGCAATCTTGGCCGATACTGGCATGTGGCGCAGCAATTATGAACCTCCGTATCTGCGTTTGCTCTGGCGCCTTGGTGTCGATGCAGCCCCGCCTCACTTCGTGCCGTTCTGGCGCATCCTCCCCCTAGCTGGAATATGGTTTGGCTCTTTTTGGGGAGCCTTTATGTCGCTGTTTGTTTGGAGTCAACAGGGCTTTCCGGTTGCACTGGCTGTCGTGCTTTCCGCAGGCGTCGGCTTGTTTTTCGGTCTCAGCATGGCAGGCTATTACGCTTATGGTCGCCGCAAGTATCATTTGCCTAAGTGGAATTCCATACTGTCCTGATGCAGGTTCTCGCGTACGCTCAAGGATGGACTGATGTACAAGCTGGAACTTCCGAAATCGGCCAACAGCGGACCTATCTGCTGGTCAACGAACTGAATATGTCTATGAAAAAAACCGTCACATTATTGGCTTCGGCGCTGCTTACCGGGGTCATCTTCTGGTTGGCAATTTACTCAATGAACGTCATACAACACGTCCCTGACCCTATGAAACGAAGCCTTTCCATTTGGGGACCGCTTTTTACGGGTGTGCCAGTGCTGATCGGAGTATGGCTACGGCGTAGAAGGCGCAACACCGACACCGAATAAGCCTAGTTAAATCCTTTGGATGGCGGCTTTGGGTCGAAAGCCGTCTGTCGTGACCATGTGTGATTTTTAGACGTGGCGCACCTGTTAACCTGTGTTGAACGGCCGAGAATGGCCGGTTTGGTCCTACCGTAGGTTGGCTTATCTAGGCAAGCAGATAAAAGTCTGTCTCGAGTAAGCTCAAGCCGTTAGTGGTTCCAGCTCGGATTGGAGTTGTCGCAAAAGTCCTTATTGATGTCGCATACTATTCAAAACGTCCTGACTTTCTATCTCGCATTGCACGCCGGTGCCGCTTTTGCATCTCCTACTGCGGCCGCCGAGTGCCAGACCGATTTGTCGCGTATCGCCCAGTTCATTGAGGCTAACGATGCCGGCGCCGTCACACACCTGGCTAGCCATGGTGCGACAATCGCGGCAGCCCTGGCGTCGGCGCGCACTGCAGCTGAGCAGGTGCCTGATGTAGCCGCTTGCGACATCATTTTGCAAAGCTATTTGAAAGCTTGGAGGCCTACTCACCTCCAACTGATCCCTGTAACCGGTACCAACACCGGCAAATCCGCTGCAATTACCAGTTCGCGTACTCCACAGTTCGGTGTCCTCAGCAAGGACACGGCGCTACTCGTGCTGCCGAGCTTCAACCAAGGTTACGGCGCCGCCCTTGCCAGTTTGCTGGCCGAACGACGCAGCGAGCTTGAATCGCGCAAGAACTGGATCGTCGACGTGCGCGCCAACGATGGTGGCGAGGATGCCGGGTTCGCGCCACTGCGCCCTTGGCTGCTAGACGCCCATCTGCCGCGCCACGGCGTCGAGTACCGCGTGACGCCAGCGAACATTCAGTCGCAGTACGATATCTGCAGCTATACCCGCGACCCGGCTGGCTGTCTCAAGCAGATGACCCCACTGGTCGAGCAGATGCGCACGGCGCCAAGCGGCAGCTTCATGCCCTTCGCCAGCGAGCGTTTCGGCTCCATCCCAGTTGACTTGGAAGCGCGACGTCCTGAACGCGTCGCCATCCTGATCGATCGGCCCTGCGGCAGCAGCTGTGAGCAGTTCGTGCTCGAGGCGCGCACTAGCTACCGCGTAAAGATAGTCGGTCGCCCGACTATGGGCGCACTCGACTATTCGAACCTACGGCCGCACCGGCTCGGCTCTGGCCGCGTCCTGTTCTATGCGACTACGCGCTCGACCCGACTTCCGGACTTGCAGGTCGATGCTGCCGGAATTGCGCCGGATATCTTACTTCCGGCGCCGTCTGATGCAGCTGCGCACGAGGCGGAGATAGAACAAGTGCAGCGCTGGCTTGAAGGTGGTCCAATCCGGTCAGCGCTTCCTGCATCAGGTATCCTGCGCCGGTGAAAGGAGCCGCGACAGTCGCTGGTCCGCGCCACAGGGTCATGGGCGGGACGGGGGCTGGACTCCACAGCGGGGTGATGGCTAGCGGCCACTCGCCACCTGCTGAAGCTGCGAACTTGCATTCTCTATGTATCGCTTCCAAGAATGATGTCTCCTTTTGCTTAGAGTTACGATTCAGGAGTAATCAGGGTAATGATCACGGTCCGCTTTGGGTCGCTAGCTGCCTGCCATACAGGCCGCGCCATTTCCACTTCGGCAAGGGCGGTCACTCATGTTGCTGTGGTTGGCTTTTAATTCGCGATGGCAGCGCCTGATAACCCAAAGGAATCTTTAGTATGACGAAAATGTTATTGCTCTGCTTATTGATCATGACGACTACAGCAACCGCAGGTACGACTCGAACGAACTGCGCATTTGGGTCGAGCTATGACGTTTCGCGCCCGTATAGCATTCAGGAAATAGAGCGCTCTGAATTGGCTCATATGGAAGAAGTTGTGAAAGTCTTGCCAGACGTACCGAAATTGCCTTTTGGGTTTCAGAACCCTGAATGGATTTATCTAAAGTCCATAGTCCAGCCAGGCGACAGGATAGTCTACTTCCGCTGGCGCCCCCGCCCCCGCGCCAGCGACGCGGGAGTTGCGTTGGTCCGCGCCTGTCGTGTTGTGCATAAGATTGTTACGAGTCAGGGCTAATGTTTACGGTCTCCTTAGCCGCACCTAGGGTCGGCTTACTCGTCGAAGAGCGAAGGTCCGCTACGGGTCGGTACCGGCCGTTTGGAAGATAGCCGTTTTGGGTCGGGTGCCGCTGTCCGACTCCGTCCGTTACCACAGCAGGAGTACGCCAAAATAAGGTCGGTCAACTTAGCCGAAGTCTCATTCGTTACCAAGGAAATAATAAAAGACTAGAAGATCGGCCGGTCAACATCGTCGCGCATGCGACACACAAGTTCGTGGACATCGTCAACGAGGGTTACGACGTCGCCATCCGTGGCCATTCGGAGCCGCTGCGCGAATAAGGACTGGTGCAGCGCACGCTGGCCACCGGCTACATCACGCTGTTCGCCGGCACCAACTACCTGGCGCGCCATGGCGAACCGACCGGTCCGCGCCAGCTCGAATCGCACCGGGCCTTGTGCATCATGCGCGATACCATGCCCGGCACCTGGCGTCTCCAGCATCTGCGCCCGGAACAGGAAGATTTTGCCGTGAACCTGAAACCGAGGCTGGTGAGCGAAGATGTGCGCACGCTGCAGAAAGCCGCCATCGATGCACACGGCGTGCTCGCGTTGCCACCTTATGTGTGCGAAGAAGATGTCCGCGCGGGCCGCATGCGCCGCGTGCTTCCGGACTGGCCCCTGGGATCGGCAACGATGACGTCACTGATCCCGCATCGCCAGAGCATGCTGCCATCGGTGCAGGTGTTCCTCGATCACCTGGTCGAAGAGGTGCCGAAGATCATGATCGTATAAACGGTCAGGGGCCTGCAAGGCCCGCACCCCGCCCGCACCGTCACACCTGCATATTCATGATGTCGTGATAAGCCGATACCAGCTTGTTGCGTACCTGCACCGTCGCCTGGAAGGCGATGCTTGATTTCTGCATCGCGACCATGGTGTCCGACAGGCTGACGGTATCGTCCCCCATCGTAAACCGCTTGCTGAGCGCCTGCGCCTCGGCCGAGCGGTCGCTCACGCCCTGCAGCGAATTATGCAAGGCTTGCGCAAAGTCGAGCTTGACCGCCGACTTGCCACCTACCGCGCCAGCGCTGCCCAGCCCGGCAGGCGCAACCGGCCCCGCCGAATCCGGCTTGGTGGCCGCCGCCTTCAACTGCTCCATCATGGCCTGGATGCGACTGCTGTCGATGCCGCCAATACCGCCGATACCCATCTTACCTCCTGCATGTTATTGCCTTGTAGAATGATCTACAAATGCACTCAGGAAAGCAGAATATCAGCGCAGGAGCGAATTCCAGGGGTGAGTTAGACCGGTAAACGCCCCCTATTTCGGGGTTTGGATATTGCCCCACAGCTTCATAATGCTGCCTGTCCCCACCATATTCTCTGAACCCATCCACATGGCTGCAACCGCGGAAGACCTTCTCGACACCACCCAGGGCCAGCCTTCGGCAGGGCCCCAGTCGTTTTTCCAGACGACCATGGGTAAGCGCGTCGCCATTGG
>Ga0265780_10005409_pt1 | contig 16206 bp, 7 predicted proteins | sample P1T30metagenome_FD_192432 | JGI IMG/M metagenome (GOLD analysis project Ga0265780, IMG submission 192432) | Plant litter microbial communities from East Loma Ridge, Irvine, California - P1 T30 | ecosystem: Environmental > Terrestrial > Plant litter > Unclassified | place: USA: California... | reverse complement strand
GACGACAGCCTGCGTGCGCTCGGCATCGCGACCGTTGACGATGACATGGGCACCGGACGCGGCGAGTACGCGAGCGATCGCTTCCCCGATACCGCTGCTCGAGCCGGTGACGAGGGCGGTCTGACCGGAGAGTCGGTCATCGGGAGCGAGGGAGACGAGTTCGTCTTCATTGGACTGCATGGTCCAGTCTTACCACGGACTGGACCGCTTGGTCCATCGAGGTACGATGGACTCGTGCAAGGGGCGAACATCACGGAACGCGGTCGAGCTACTCGCCAGCGCATCATCGAGGCGACGGGTCGGGAGATCCTCGCGTCCGGCATCGGCGGCACCACTCTCGACACCGTCCGTGCGGCGACGCTCACGAGCAAGAGCCAGCTCTTCCACTACTTCCCCGGCGGCAAAGCCGAACTCGTCCGTGAAGTCGCCATCTGGGAGGGCGGCGAGCTCCTCGCCGCGCAGAAGCCGTACATCGACGACCTCTCGAGCTGGGAGTCGTGGCACGCCTGGCGCGACGCCCTGGTCGACTACTACATCGGTCTCGGCCGGTGGGCCTGCCCGATCGGTTCGATGGCGACGCAGGCAGCCATGACGGATCCCGAACTGGCTCAGGTCATCACGGACAGCATGACGAACTGGCGCCTGTCACTCGCCTCAGGGGTCGCCAAGATGCAGAGCGCCGGCGAGGTCGAATCCGACGCCGACCCGGAACGGATCGCCGTTGCCATCCTCGCCGCCCTGCAAGGGGGTCTCATCCTGAGCCAGCCGGAGAAGTCGTCCTGGCCCCTCGAAGCCGCGATCGATGCCGCGCTCGACGTCCTGCACAAGGTCGCGCAAGAGAGCTGACCCCGCTGGCACTCCCCATCAGGAGCGTCCGACTGCCCGGCCTGGAGGGACGGTGCCAGCTGGCACCGGGCCTCCCGTCCGTCAGCGGCCGCGTTCCGACGCCGATGGCTGCGCGGATCCTGCTTCGGACTGCGAGGACACCAAACCGGTGACGGTGCTGGCCCCGAAGGGGTTGATGGCAGCCGGTTCCGGTTGCCGCCACCAGACGAGGAGCTTCCCGTGAAGAAGAGCACCCGAATCCTGAGCACCGCGACCGTCGCCGTGGCGCTGACGCTCGGCGGCGTCGCCACGAACGCGACCGCGGCGAACGCCGCCGAGGCCCCCACCTCGAGCGTGACCACCCCGGCACTCATCCAGGGCCCTCTGATCCAGGGCCCGCTCATCGATCTCGGCGGAATCCTCAACGCGCTGCGCATCGGCCAGTTCCAGTAGCGCCCGGAGACGACCACCGCGACCAGCGGAACTGCGATCCGCCCGACGCAGGCCGCGTCCCGACAGGAAGAGCCTCGCTGTGACGAGTCAGCACCGCCAAGATGACCGGGACGAGCAAGGGGCGGTTGTCCGCATCCCCTTGACGTCCGCGCAACGGGGCATCTGGTACGCCCAACAGCTCGACCCCGAGAATCCGACCTACCAGATCGGTCAGTACCTGGACATCCATGGCGAGCTCGATCAACGGCTCACGCGGATCGCTCTGACCAAGTCGGTGGCAGACCTTGACGCGCTCTCCACGCGCATCCGATCGGACGCCGAAGGCCCGTACGGGGTCATCGAGCGTCCGGACCCGACCGACGACGTCATGCAGGTCGTCGACCTGCGTCACCTCGACCCGGACACCGCCCATGACGAGGCGCTGGCATCGATGGACCGCGAGATGGAGACGCCGCGGGACGTGCAGGGCGACGACCTGTTCGGTTCGGTCCTGTTCCAGGTCACGGACACCCGTTCACTCCTGTTCCTGCGCGTGCACCACGTGCTGCTCGACGGGTACTCGGCAGTCATCGCGCTGCAGTACATGGCCGAGGTCTACACGCGTCTGTCCCGTCACGCGCCGTCAGGCCGGCTGCTCGACATCGCTGCGAAGCCTCTCGCCCACCTCGCCGCGCGTGTGCCGTCGCCGCTTCCCGGGCTCGACGACCTCCACCGCGACATCGCCGATTACGAGGCGTCCGGTCAACGCGACGCAGACGAGGCGTACTGGCGCGAAGCGCTGGACGAGGACGCAACGGTTGCCGGACTCGAGGGCACCGCTGCGTCGGCCGCGAGCTCCGTCGTACGGGTGGCCGTGCCCCTCGACGATGCGCGCGTCGCACGACTGACGGCGCTGGGCCGCGACCTCCCCAAGACCATCGTCGCGATCGTCGCCTTGTACATGTCGAAGATCACCGGCGAGGAGCGTGTCTCGCTCGGGCTCCCGGTCACCGCACGCCGAGGGAAGGTGGCGAAGGCCACCCCTTCCATGCTCTCGAACATCCTCCCGTTGCGGATCGACGTGCCCGCGAACGCCGAGGTCTCGGACATCGTCGCGCACGCCGGCGACGTCGTCCGCGGTGCCGTGGGACACCAGCGCTTCCGTGTCGAGTCCCTCGATGGTGCGTCTCGCCACGTGGGGCCGTCGGTCAACTTGCTTCCCGTCATCGACGAGATCCGTTTCGGTGACGCCGTCGGCGCGGTCAACATCCTGTCGACCGGGCCGGTTCACGACCTCTCCATCGTGCTGTCGGGCCTGTCGAGCGACGCCGCCAGCGCGACGCTGCAGCTCGAAGGCGACGCGGCGCTGCACACGGCGGCGAGCCTGACCGAGCACGCCGACCGGTTGCTCGCGTTCATCGACCGTGTGGTCGAGGGCCCCGAGGGGCTCACCGTCCCGGACGCCGCAGTCATCCACGAGGGCGAGGTCGCTACGCTCATCGAACAGGGTGTCGGCGACACCGTCCCCCTCGACTCGGCAATGGTCCTGGAGGCCTTCGCCGACATCGCCCGTCGACGCCCGAACGACCTCGCCGTGGTCGCCGACGACGGCACGAAGACCTTTGCGGAGCTCGATACCGACGCCACCCGCCTCGCGCACCACCTGATCCGCGAGGGCGTCGTCCCCGGCAGTCGGGTCGCCGTCCGCATCGAGCGCAGTGCACTGCTCCCGATGCTCGTCCTCGCAGTGCTGCGAGCGGGGGCGGTCTACGTCCCGCTCGATCCCGAGTACCCCACGGACCGCGTCGCCGGGATGATCGAAGACTCGAGCCCGACGATGCTCCTCACGAGCAGCGCCCAACTCGCCCGCGACCGCGCCGCCGGCGCCCCCTGGCAGGTGCCCTCGCTCCCCGTCGACGCCGACACCGCGGTCTGGCATCGCGGGAGAGCCGACCTGGGCACGCTCCCGCCGACGGCCGCGGACGCACTCGCGTACATCATCTTCACCTCCGGCAGCACCGGCCGGCCGAAGGGCGTCGGCGTGAACGGGACGGCCCTGCGGAACCTGTTCCAGCACCACCGCGCCGAGATGTTCGACCCGGCGCAAGCGCGACTCGGTCGGCCGTTGCGCGTCGCGCACACGGCAGGTCTGTCGTTCGACGCGGCCTGGGACCCGTTGCTGTGGCTCTTCGCCGGCCACGAACTGCACATCGTCGCCGATGACGTGCGACGGGACCCTGAGCGCCTCGTCGACTACTTCGTCCGCCACCAGATCGACGCCATCGAGACCACACCCTCCTTCGCAGAGGCACTCCTCGCCGCGGGGATGCTCGACGCCGACGCCCACCCGACCGAGATCGCCGTCGGCGGGGAAGCGGTCGGCCCGGCACTGTGGGACACACTCGCCCGCCACGACGACGTGCACGCCATCAACCTGTACGGCCCGACCGAGGCCACCGTGGACAGTCTCACCGCAGTGCTGGAGCCGGGGCGCGCGCCGCACATCGGATCGTCGGTCCGCAACACGCGCCACTACATCCTCGACGCAAGTCTCACCCCGGTCCCCGACCGCGCCGTCGGCGAGCTCTACCTGGCCGGCACGAACGTCGCACAGGGCTACGTCGGACAGCCCGGGCTCAGTGCCGAGCGCTTCGTCGCTGACCCGTTCTTCGCCGATGGCTCCCGCATGTACCGCACCGGCGACGTGGTCCGCCGCCGCCGTGACGGCTCGCTCCGCTTCATCGGCCGTATCGACGACCAGGTCAAGATCCGCGGCTACCGCGTCGAGCTGGCCGAGGTGGAAGCCGCGATGATCCGCCAACCGGGTGTGGTCCTCGCCGCGGCCGTGGTGGCGGGCGAGGGCCCGTCCAGCCGCATCGTCGGCTACGTCTCGTCCGACGGTGATCTCGCGGGTCTCCCCGCGTCCGTCAGGGACGGCATGCGCTCCGAGGTGCCCGACTACATGGTCCCCTCGGTCATCGTCGCCCTCCGAGACATGCCGACGACACCGAACGGGAAGCTCGACCGTCGCGCCCTGCCAGCTCCCGAGCAGGCGAGTACCGGCACGGTGCTGCCGCCGCGCAACGAGACCGAGCGGATCGCTGCCGCCGTGTTCGCGGAGGTCCTGGCCGTCCCCGCGATCGGGATCGAGGACGACTTCTTCGCCGCCGGCGGACACTCCCTCCTCGCCACCCGGCTCGCAGCGCGACTCTCCGAACGACTCGACCGGACGATCACCGTGCGTGACGTGTTCGAACGGCCGACCGTGGCCGGCCTCGTCGGCGGCATCGGCGAGCCGACTGGCCTCGCACACCGGCTGTCACGGACGACGCGTCCGGACGAGGTACCGCTGTCGCTCACGCAGCGGCGGCTGTGGTTCCTGAACCGCCTCGAACCGGACTCCGCCGCCTACAACATCCCCGTCGTGCTCCGCCTCGACGGTCCACTGGACGTCGACGCGCTGCGCGCAGCGTTCGTGGACGTCGCGATGCGGCACGAGCCCCTCCGGACGATCTTCCCGTTCGCGGGCGATGAGCCGCTCCAGCAGGTTCTCGAGGACGCCACGGCCGAGCCCCCGTTCCTGGCAGTCACGGTCCCCGAGGACAGGATCGATGACGTCGTCCGCGATGAAGCCACCCGTCCGTTCGACCTGACGACGCAGACGCCCCTCCGCGCGGTGCTCCTGCGCATCGACGACGACCGCCACATCCTGGTCGCGACGATGCACCACATCGCCTCGGACGGGTGGTCGCTGGCGCCGTTCGCCCGGGACCTCGGAACGGCGTACGTGGCCCGCGTCGCCGGGACCGAACCAGGCTGGCAGCCGCTACCGGTCGACTACGCCGACTTCACGCTGTGGCAGCGGGAACAGCTCGGCGACACCGACGACCCCTCGAGTGAACTCGCCGAGCAGTTGGCGTTCTGGCGGACCACCCTCATGGGTGCGCCGGACGAGATCGCACTGCCCCGCGACCGTGCACGCGCGACCGAAGACCGCACGACCCGGCAGGCCATCGGCGAGGTGACCCTGACCCTCGACACCGCACGGCACGACGAGCTCCGTCGCTTCGCCGCGGACCACCGGACCAGCCTGTTCATCGTGCTGCACGCAGCCGTCGCCACCACGCTCCAGCAACACGGCGCGGGCGAGGACATCGTCGTCGGGACGCCGGTCGCTGGCCGAACGGACCCGCAGCTCGACGAACTCGTCGGCTTCTTCGTCAACACGGTCGCACTCCGCACCTCGCTCGCCGGCGATCCGAGCGTCGAGGACCTGCTCGAACGGGTCCGGTCCACCAACTCCGCGGCCTACGCGCACCAGGACGCACCCTTCGACGCGGTCGTCGACGCGGTCCGACCGCCCCGGTCCGTCGGCCGGCACCCGGTGTTCCAGGTGATGTTGACGTTGCAGAACACCGAACCGGCAGCCCTCGACCTCGGCGACGTCGCGGTGTCGCTCCCTGCCCAGTCGACCAGCGCCGGGGTGAAGGCCGACCTGCTCCTCGACGTCACGAGTCCCGACGGCGAGGACGGGGCGCTCCTGGTCACCTTCGGGTACGACGCGACACTGTTCGACGCGCACACCGTCGAGCGGCTTCGCGACGCGCTCGACCGTGTGCTCGCGGCATTCGTCGCCGGCCCGCAGCGGCGACTCTCCGACATCCCGAAGATGGACGCCGAGACCGCCCTCGCACTCGACCGCCAGGCGCGAGGTCGGAACGCCGTCGTGACCGGGACACTGCTCGACCGCCTCGACAGAACGGTCTCCTGCACCCCCCACGCAGACGCGCTCGTCGACACTGCCAGCACGACGTCCTTCGCTGAGCTGGCCGGGCGGATCTCGGCGGTCGCGGCAGCCTTGTCGCACCTCGGTGTCGTCCGGGGCGACCGTGTCGCCGTCGCCCTCCCACGCAGTGCGGACGCGATCACCGTCGTGCTCGGGGTCCTCCGGGCCGGCGCGGTCGCGGTGCCGGTCGACGTCGCGTACCCGGACACGCGTGTCAGTCAGATCCTCGCGGGGGCGGAACCGTCCGTCGTGGTCACCGACGACGCGGAGCGTGCTCGCGCGGTCGCCACCACGGCGGGCGTGTCCGTGCAGATCGTCCCGCCCACGGACCTCCTCCGCGCCGGCCGTGCGACACCGCCCGTCGGACCGGCGTCCGAGGACGTGGCCTACCTCGTCTACACGTCCGGCACCACCGGGACGCCGAAGGGCGTGCAGGTGTCCCACGCCTCCCTCGCCAACGTCCTCGCGCAGCACGAGGACGCCATGATCCAGCCAGTCCGAGACCGCGTCGGAGGGCGCACCCCGCGGATGCTGCACCTGTCCGGTCTCGGTTTCGACGCCGCGTGGGACCCGATCCTGTGGCTCGTCGCGGGAACGACGCTCGAGGTGGCGGACGACGCCACCCGGACGAACGCCGAGGCGGTCGTCCGAGCCGTCGCCGGACACGGCATCGACGTCATCGAGACGACGCCGTCGTACGCCCGACAGCTCGCCGCGGTGGGACTCTTCGACGCCGTGCGGGAGCACGACGGCCACCTGACCGTCGCGGTGGGCGGCGAAGCGGTCCCGGCCGACCTGTGGGACCAGATCGCCAGCTCCGAGTACATCGACGGCTGGAACCTCTACGGGCCGAGCGAGAGCACGGTCGACTCCGTCGTCGCCCACATCGAACCGGGCGACGTGACCATCGGCTGGCCGATCGCCAACGTCACGGCCCGCGTCTTGGACGACTTCCTGCGACCAGTCCCGCCCGGCGTCGAGGGAGAGCTCTACCTGTCGGGCGGCTCCCTCGCGCACGGCTACCGCGGACGGCCCGCAGAGACGGCCGGCCGCTTCGTCGCCGACCCACAGGGCGACGGAACCCGCATGTACCGGACTGGGGACGTCGTCCGCCGTCGACCCACCGGGGAGCTCGAGTTCCTCCGCCGCGACGACGACCAGGTCAAGCTCCGTGGGTACCGGATCGAGCTCGCCGACGTCGCACGAGCGCTCGAGCGGATCGACGGTGTCCAGGCCGCCGTGGCACGCATCGTCTCGCCCGGCGGCCCGGACACCGCACGTCTCGTGGCGTGGGTAGTGGGGACCGCGGACGAACAGGGTGTCCGTCGATCCGTCGCAGCCGACCTGCCCGACTACATGGTGCCCACCGCCATCGCAGTCGTGGAGTCCATCCCGTTGACGCCGAACGGCAAGCTCGACACCGCTGCGCTGCCTGAACCCACCTCGACCGGTGGCGGCGACCAGCCCGTGACGGAGGACGAGCGGACCATGGCCCGTGTGTTCGGCGACGTGCTCGGCGTGCACGACGTCGGCATGCACGACGACTTCTTCGCACTCGGCGGCCACTCGCTGCTCGCGGTCGGATTGACGGGACGGCTTCGAGACGAACTCGGAGCCACCCTGCCCCTCCGGAGCATCTTCGACGCCCCCACCCCGGCCGGCCTCCTGGCCACGATCGGATCCGCCGGGAGCACCATGCCGCAGGAGGAGCGGCAGGACACGCCGGCGCTTCGTGCGTGGACGGCGGAGCACCCACGCCAGGACGACGAGCAGCTGCCACTGTCACCGAACCAGGCACGGCTGTGGTTCCTCAACCGGCTCGACCCCACCTCCACCGACTACTCCGTGCTGCTGCAGGCGACGTTCCGGGGCGACCTCGACACGGATGCCTTCGCATGCGCCGTCGACGATGTCGTCGAGCGTCACGAGGTCCTCCGCACGACGTACCCGGAGGTCGATGGTCAGCCGGTGCAGCGCGTCCACGACGCGCCGTCCGGGATCGTCACCGGCAAGGCGGTCGACACGTCGGTCGGGTTCGACCTGACCGTGGACCTGCCGGTCCGTGCCGGACTCGTCGCGACGGGGGAACAGCAGTGGCGCCTCGACCTCCTCATCCACCACATCGCCACCGACGGCGCGTCGCTCAGCCCGCTGGCGCGTGACATCGCCACCGCGTACGCCGCCCGGACCGGGAGCACCGCTCGCGCGCAGCGTCCGCTCGAGGTGCAGTACGCCGACTTCGCGAGGATGCAGCGTGCACTCCTGGACGCCGACGGCGGCCGACACGATGTGTCGTTGACGGCGTGGGTCGAGCAGCTCGCCGGCATCCCGGACGAGCTCGACCTCCCCGCGGACGGCCGTCGTCCGGAGTCCGTGACCCGAGCTGCCCGTCAGCTGCGGTTCACCGTGCCCGAGGACGTCGTGTCCGCGTTGCAGGCGGCCGCCGGACAGGCGCAGGCCAGCAGTTTCCACGCGTGGCTCGCCGCACTCGCGGGTTACCTGCACCGCATCGGCGCCGGCGACGACGTCGTGATCGGATCGCCCTCGGCGGGGCGCTCCGACCCGGACACGGCGGAGCTCGTGGGCTTCTTCGTGAACACGCTGCCGCTGCGCATCGAGATGGCGGACGCACCACACCTGGTCGAGACCATCGAACGAGCACGAGCGGCGACCCTGCGCGCCATCGAGCACGAGTCGGTGCCGTTCGAGCGCATCGTCGAGGCGATGGCCCCGGAACGTCGACTCGGACGGCACCCGCTGTTCCAGACCATGCTCTCCGTGGAGGAGGACAGCGGCGTCGCGATCGCCCTGCCCGGTGTCACGACCGAACGGATCGAACCAGACAGCACCGGCTCGGCGAAGGTCGACCTGTCGTTCACCCTCCGCCCACGCTCCTCCGGCGACGTCGACGGCGTCCTGGAGTACGACGCATCCATGTTCAGCGACGTCGCCGCACGGGGACTCGTCGACCGGTGGACGACGTTCCTGGCGGAAGCGACCGCCACCCCGCGCCTTCCCCTCCTCGACGTCCCGGTCGACCCCGCTGCCGGACGGCTCGCCGCTTGGCCAGCGACCATCGCCGACGGGCAGGAGTCGCTCCTGGAGGCGTTCGCCGCGTCAGTCGCGGCCCGCCCGACCGCACCCGCGATCGTCTCCGGGAGCCGCTCCTTGACCACGGTGGAGCTCGACGCCCGCGTCGACGAACTGGTGGCGCGGATGACCGCGGCCGGCATCCGGCGCCGCGACGTCGTCGCACTGCCGCTGCATCGCGGCGTCGACACCGTTGCGGCGCTCCTCGCGGTGTGGAGAGCCGGTGCGGTGGCCGCACCGGTCGACGTGGAGCTGCCGCGCGAGCGGATCGCCACCATGCTCCGGACCGCCGCGGTGGCCCTGGTGCTGCACCACGGCCCCCGGGACGGAGCACCCGACGAGGACGCGACCTCCAGCAACGTGGCGACCCTCGCCGCGTCCGACGCTGATGTGCCGTCACACCGGATGCTCCGACTCGACGGCGACGATGCGTCGTCGCCCGTGACATCGGAGCGCGATGAGCCGACGGCGCTCACTGCCGACGATCCCGCCTACCTGGTGTTCACGTCCGGCACGACGGGCGAACCGAAGGCCGTCCAGGTGCCGCACCGTGCGCTGACCGCGCTCCTCTCGAGCCACCGCGCCACACTCCTGCCCGACCCTGCACACCGGCGCTTGCGCGTCGCCCACACCACCGGCGTCGGGTTCGACGCGGCGATGGACCCCGTGGTCTGGCTCGCCGCCGGTCACGAGGTCCACGTCGTCGACGATGCCACCCGGCGCGACCCGCAAGCACTCGTCACACTCCTCGCCGACCGCGCGATCGACGTCTGGGAGACCACACCGAGCTACGTCACCGCACTCGCCGGTCAGACAGACCTCGAGGCGCTCTTCGACCGCCGGGACGGCGCCGACCCGTTCGTCCTCCTGCTCGGAGGTGAACCGCTCGATGCTGGCCTGTGGGCGTGGCTGCGCAACCGACCTGCCGTCGAGGCCTGGAACCTCTACGGGCCGACCGAGGTCGGCGTCGACTCCATGCTCGCCCGGGTCGCCGACAGCACCACCCCCGAGCTCGGCGCGACGACGGTCTCCACCGTCGGGTACGTCCTCGACGCTCGCCTCCGCCCCACCCCGGTCGGTAGCGTCGGTGAGCTGTGGCTCGCAGGTGAGCAACTCGCGCACGGGTACCTCGGCCGAGCAGGTGCGACAGCCGATCGGTTCGTGGCGGACCCGTTCGCGGCCGACGGCTCGCGGATGTACCGGACCGGCGACCTCGTCGTCCGACGAGACGCCGACGGGGACGGCCACCCCGCCGTCACCTCCCTGGGCCGGAGTGACGGGCAGGTGAAGATCCGTGGTCACCGAGTCGAGCCAGGCGAGGTCGAAACGGTGCTCCGCAGCGCCAGCGGTGTCGCCCAGGCCGTGGTCCGCCCGATCGACACCCCTCGCGGGACCGAGCTCGGCGCGTGGGTCGTGACCGACGACGTCGCCACCGACACCTTCCTCGGTGGCCTGTCGGACCGCGTCCGCTCCCGTGTCCCCGACTACATGGTGCCGGCCGGGATCGTGGCCATCGACGCCGTCCCACTCACGCCGAACGGCAAGGTCGACGTGCGGGCACTGCCCGAGCTCCGGCTCGGCGGGGGTGCTGGAGCGGGTCCGAGCGGACCAGCCGAACGGGCCGTCGCCGCAGCGTTCGCCGCAACGCTCGGCACCGACGACGTCCGCGCCGACGACTCCTTCTTCGCGCTCGGAGGGCACTCGTTCATCGCGCAGCCGACGATCCAGGCGATCAACGACGCACTCGGCACCGACCTGCCGGTGCAAGCGCTCTTCCAGGCACCGACCGTCGCCGGCCTCGCCGCCCTCGTCGAGACCGGAAGTGCGGACGTCGCCGAATCACTCCGGACGATCCTGCCCCTCCGCCCGACCGGGCACGGCACTCCCGTGTTCGCCGTGCACCCCGCGAGCGGTGTCGCATGGAAGTTCTCGTCGTTCGTCTCGCGTCTGGCCACGACCCGACCGATCTTCGGCGTCCAGATGCCGGGCATCGCACCGGACCAGCCCGAACCCCCGACGGCCGGATCGCTCGCGGAGCTGCTCACCGAGTACGTCACAGCCATCCGCAGTGAACAGGCGCACGGACCGTACCTGATCACCGGGTACTCGTTCGGTGGGCGACTCGCGCACCACATCGCCGCCCGGCTGCAGGAGGACGGCGAGGACGTAGCGCTCCTCGCGGTCCTCGACGCGTACCCGGCCGAGGGATCGGCATTCGACGGCGTCGCGGACACCGATGACATGTGGCGCGGCTTCCTGGACGCGAACGGGGTGACGCCCCCGGAGGGCGATCTCGACGGCGAACGCGTGCTCGCGCTGCTCGCCGAGGCAGGCAACCCCCTCGCCGACGTGCCGGGAGAGGTGGTCGACCGCATGGTCCGCCGGTTCCGCCGGCTCGGCGAGCTCCTCGACGAAGCACCCATCCCCGTCGTCGACGGCGACCTCCACGTCTTCGCCGCGACTGAGGACGTCCCAGCGAACCGCCCCGCCCCCGAGGCATGGGCGCGGTTCGTGACAGGAGCCGTGACGTCCAGCCCCGTCGGAGTCCGTCACCAGGACATGCTCGCTGACCGGGCACTGAACGACATCGCGCCGCTGCTCGACCAGCTCCTCGTCGCGACCGACCAACCGACCGACTCGCTCGGATCGAACCGATCCGGCGCTGGCTCCGAAGACCTTCGTGAAGCGACAACTGCCGCTGACCTAGAGGAGGACAGACCGTGACGAACCCGTTCGACGATCAGGACGGCACATTCCGGGTGCTGGTGAACGAAGCAGGCCAGCACTCTCTCTGGCCCGAGTTCGCCGACGTCCCCCGCGGCTGGGTCGCGGTCTTCGGTCCCGCCGTCAAGGCAGAGTGCACCGACTACGTGTCGGAGCACTGGCACGACATCACGCCGTCCGTCGAGAGTCACCGCGTGGCCTCGTGATCTCCGTACGAGGGATCACGAAGCGCTTCGGGAGCCACACAGCGCTCGACGGCGTCGAACTCGAGGTGCCCGAGGGGACGGTCCAGGGACTCCTCGGGCCGAACGGTGCCGGCAAGACGACGACCGTGCGGGTCCTCACGACGCTGCTGCAGCCCGACTCCGGAGATGCGTTCGTCGCCGGACGCTCCGTGCTGAACGAGGGACACGCCGTGCGACAGCGCCTCGGAGTGTCCGGCCAGTACGCGGCGGTCGACGAGAAGCTCACCGGCTTCGAGAACCTGACGATGGTCGGCGAGCTGTACGGCATGCGTCGGAAGGACGCGAAGGCACGAGCGCGCGAACTGCTTCGCGACTTCCGCCTCGATGACGTCCCCGACGACAAACGAGCCGGGACGTACTCGGGTGGCATGCGCCGACGGCTCGACCTCGCAGGAGCGATCGTCGCCCGCCCCCCGGTCGTCATCCTCGACGAACCGACCACCGGGCTCGACCCTCGTGGCCGCCGGGACACCTGGGCCGCGATCGAGTCACTCGCCTCAGGCGGAACCACCGTTCTCCTGACCACCCAGTACCTCGAGGAAGCCGACCAGCTCGCTGACTCCATCGCGGTCATCGACGGAGGACGCATCATCGCTGAAGGCACCGCCGCCGAACTGAAGACCCAAACTGGCGGAGCACGGGTCGACATCCTGCTCGCCCCGAGCAGCGACGTCGACCTCGCAGTCGGCGCCGTCCGTCGCGCAGGCCACGAAGCAACCGTCGACCGTCGCGCCGGTCGCCTCACCATCGGCGCCAGCGGTGGCAGCAGAGACCTCATCGACGTCGTCGAAGCACTCCACGCCGTCGGGCTGGAGACGACGGAGGCGGCACTCCGGCAACCGACGCTGGATGAGGTCTTCCTCCAGCTGACCGGCAACTCCGCCGAGTCGGACGCCACTGTCGACGAACCAGGGTCACCCGAGCGAGAACCGGTGACCGCCCACGGGACAGCGAAGGAGAGCCGATGAGCATCGCAAGCGTCCTCCGCGACGGCCGCGTCATCGCCCGCCGCAACATGCTCGGCGTCCGCCGGACGCCCGGTGCCCTGGTGACCGGCGTCGCCCAGCCCATCATCTTCGTGCTCATCCTCGGGTTCGTGTTCGCCAACGCTCTCGGCGGAGACAACTACCGCGAGTTCCTCATCGGCGGTGTCCTCGCACAGACACTGACCTTCAACTCGTCGTTCACTGCCGTGTACCTGGCGAAGGACCTGCAATCGGGCCTCATCGACCGCTTCCGGGCACTGCCCATGTCACGAGTCGGAGTCATCCTCGGCCGCACGAGTTCCGATCTCCTGACGAACACCATCTCGATCGTCGTCGTGATCGCCTGCGGTCTCGCAATCGGCTGGCGCGTGCACTCCGACATCGGGGACGTGGCGCTCACCTTCGGGCTGCTGCTGCTCTTCGCCTTCGCGACGTCCTGGATCGGCGCCTTCATCGCGCTGACCGCCCGCAGCGTCGAGGTCGCACAGAGCCTGGGCCTCCTCTGGCTCTTCCCCGTGTGCTTCGTCTCCGGCGCGTTCGTCTCCGCCGACACGCTCCCAGGACCGCTGCGCGTGGTTGCCGAGTGGAACCCGGTCACCGCCGTCGCGACCGCGGTGCGGCGCGGCTTCGGGAACGAACCGCCTGCCGGCTTCGCCGTCGCCCACGGATGGCCCGCCGACAACGCGCTGCTCTACGCCGCGCTGTGCTGCCTCGCGATCATCGCCGTCTTCGCGCCCATCGCCGTCGTGCAGTACCGGCGGATCAGCAAGCGATGATCCACCTCCTCCTGACCACCGTGGACGACGTCCTCGACACAGGAGATCGGCTCCTCGGACGGACGGGCGGGGTCGGCGCATCCGCGCTCGTCGACGCCGTTGACCGTGCAGCTGCCGGCACCAAGCGGGCAGAACCAGACCGACGCCGGACGCTCGCCGGTCGACTCGCGCTCCGACTCCTGAGTTGCGCTGTGCAAGGCCGTCCGCTCTCCGAGGCTCCGTCGCTCCGCATCGATCGCACCTGCGACCGCTGCGGAGCCCCGCACGGGCGCCCTCGCCTCACGGACCACTCCGCCTCGACCTCGTCCTCCGGCCGACTGGTGATCGCTGCCGTTGCCGGCGATGCGGACAGTGTCGGTGTTGACGTCGAGGAGTACCCGAAGAGCCTCTGGGACGGGTTCGACGACCACGCACTGCACCCAGCAGAGCGCAACACGGTGCCGTCCGGACGAGACGGACTCGTCAGCAGGGTCCAGACCTGGACCGACAAGGAAGCACTCCTCAAATCGGCCGGGGTCGGCTTGCGCAGCGAACCGGCGGGCTTCCGCATCGCCGCCACACCCACCAGAGGGACCACGACAACTGGTCACCATGGATGGCGTCCTGTCGCGCAGTCGGACGACCCGGGACTCACGGCGATCTGGACCACCACCGTGAACGCCGGTGAACGAGCAGCAGCCTCAGTCGCAGCGGCACGCCCGATCGCGATCCAGACATGGACGATGAGAGACCGCGGACCCGAGACGGTCACGAGCGCGCTCCTTCAGCTGGGGGCCACGCGCGGAGGTTGTGAGCTCGTCGGTAGGAGCCTCTCCCTTTCGTAGCTGGTCTCCGCCGTCACGTGGTGACCAGTGACTTGTGCGTGGCCAGCGCCTCTGTCGGAAGGGAACTGCGAAGCAGGGCTCAGCTCACAAGACTCAGAACAACGAAGAGAGGCCCGCAGCCATCCGGCTGCGGGCCTTTCTTCGTTGTCGGGTGTGTCAGAACACCCTCCGGTCGGGCTGACAGGATTTGAACCTGCGACCCCTTGACCCCCAGTCAAGTGCGCTACCAAGCTGCGCTACAGCCCGCGAGTCCCAGAGGACCCAGACCCCGTCTCCACCAGGGAGGCCGCAAGCCCTGCCCCACACCCGACCGAGCGTGGAGCAGCCCGTCAAGCATAGCGGAAGCGCGAGCCCCACCGCGCCACGAGACGGGACTCGGGCGCGTCACCCCCGCGAGTGCACGGGCTGGACGACCCGCCGCTCCCGCGACAGCCACGGCAGCGCGAACCCGGCGACCAGCGCCCCGAGCCCGTCCGCCGCCAGGTCTCCGATCGTGTCGTCGTAGCCGACGACGATCGTCTCGTCGACGAAGTTGTGACCGAGCCACTCGCCGATCTCCCACACGGAACCGACCGCCATCCCCGCGGCGAGCGCCACGAGGGCGGAGAGCAGCACGCCGGCACGTGGGGCAGAGGCGAGGACGCCGAGGTCCGAGGCGATCACGACGAGCAGCGCCGCGAGCAGCCCGACCAGGATGACGTGGACGACCTTGTCCCAGAGGAACACGGTCGTGTACCAGTCGAGCGCACTGCTCCACGCGGCGACCAGGCTGAGCAGCACGACGGCCGTGTCGAACGTCGGCCGCAGCCCGAGCATGCGCGGGACGACGGCGCCGAGCAGCGCGAGCGACATCACGGCGAACGCCACCCCGCCCCACACGGCCGTGGCGACGGGCACACTGACGAGCGTCAGGACCCGCAGGACGTCGGCAGCCCAGACGGCACCGTGCGGCCGACGCAGGAACGTCGTCCCCAGGGTCGCGATCACGCGGTGGTCCCGAAGGACAGCACGGCGTGCACGGCGAGGTGGTCGGACGGCCACACTCCCCCGGGTCGCCGGGTGGAGACGGCGACGCGGGACACGACGGCGTCCTCGGTGGCGAGCACGCCGTCGATGCGCGGCTTGTCGGCACGCGGCTCCCGGTAGGCGGCGTACGTCCCGAGTTCCGCGGTCTCCTGCCGGGAGGCCCGCCCCCAGGTGTCGGGGACGCCCGCCTCCGCCAGTGCTCGCCAGGGCGCCGACCCGGCGGGCGCGTTCCAGTCCGCCATCACGACGGCGGGCAGGCCGGACTGGGCGACGATCCGGCCGAGCAGCTGCGCCGAGCGGAGGCGTGCCCAGGGCGATGCGACGTCGAGGTGCGTGGCGAGCGCGAGGAAGCGACGACCGGTGGCGTGGTCGTCGAGGACCGCTCCGACCGCATGCCGGGGGAAGGCGGTCGCCCACGAGCGGGAGCCGGGGCGGAGCGGTGTGCGGGACATCGCCCAGGACCGGCGCTCGACGACGGAGCAGCGCTCGGTG
>Ga0265780_10005407_pt1 | contig 16209 bp, 18 predicted proteins | sample P1T30metagenome_FD_192432 | JGI IMG/M metagenome (GOLD analysis project Ga0265780, IMG submission 192432) | Plant litter microbial communities from East Loma Ridge, Irvine, California - P1 T30 | ecosystem: Environmental > Terrestrial > Plant litter > Unclassified | place: USA: California... | reverse complement strand
TCCCTTCGAGGGCTCACGTCAACTTCGAACCCAAGGGACAATATCCAGCAACTGAAGAAGAAATCGCGCTGTCAAACATCGACGTGTGGGCTCCGGATGACTTCAAAAATCCCGCGACGCTCAGGAATATCGAATGGGGCACGGGTAACCGACTGACTGAACTCGGCAGGACCACCGTCAATGAGGTTGAATCGTTTCAAGCTCGTCAGACCAGGCAAAAGCAGAAGCAGCACCACTCGCCCATCTCGGATCTCAATGACTCCCTTTTCTCTGCTCTCCGCAATCTCAAAGCCAAGAAATCTACAGTCGACACCTACGACTTGGAGATCCTGGAGAGCGACGCCGCGCCTTCTCGAAGCGACTTCAAAGCGCACAATTTTGTCAAAGTCAGCCCGCGTCAGCTCTCACGGGTGATGTACGGAATCGAGGAAGAGATGAGAAGGATCGAGGGAGAGCAGACGGCAGTCGCCGAGGACAAGGACGATGTCTCAATCGTTGACGAGGAATTGTACCACTAGAGAGACACATGATTTTGTACTATCATCATACACATGTATATGTCGCAGTTGACAGTCTTGACTCCCGTTTCTGGGCTACAGCGGCTTGTGTGACGGTGGTCCTCCAGGCGAGAGTCGGTGATCGTCGGGAGGTCGCGACCGGTCTCATGCCTGAAGTCGGCAAGAGCCGTTTAAGTTCCTTCAATCGGGGTCTTCCAGCTCTGCTTAAACCTTTGCCTTATATAGGGTCGACATGGCTCTTTCCCTGATCGGCGTTGAAGATAATCAGACTCAGCGAGTAAGGCGACGGAGGTCGGACCGAGTGGAGCGGGCTTGGGTAAACGAGCATGACCCTAAATTTGAGATCAGAGGTCAGCTTCAGACCCCTGTCCTTGGTAAACCTCAATGATATTCCACAGCGAATGCGTCAATGTTCAGACGGGTTGCGACCGAACACAATACAGACGATGTCGTAGATAAATCCTTTCATGGGAGACAATGTCGTGCTATACATATTGTTGGTGGTGAGTTACATTCGTGACTCCGTTCCATTCTTTATCCTTGACGCTATATTGTCAACGGTGATGAAGGCTGAAGTATGGCGGAAGACATACCTGCTTATGCTTCGGGTTCTTTGAGCAGACGATATATACTCGTCCCTTCCTGGTTTCATCAGCACGCAATCCAGCTTCGACAGCACTGCGGCTCACCTCCTCACAACCGAACATCCATCACAGAACTTCTTTACGCTCGACCTGACTTTCATTCCTCTTAACTGACCTAACACAGAGGTAGACACAGCCTTCGACTGCGATATACGGTTGGAGAGCTGAAAGATACTGCGCGATAATGGTGTTGCGATTCTAGCAGATGGCATCGAACGGATTAAAGGTGTTGGCGTTGATAGTGGTGCGCGGGGAGTGACAGGTGAGTGCGAGCATTTTGCCGAGGATGAGCATGCTCTAGTTGATGGCCCTGCCTGGGCTGGAATTGCGCGACGTAGTAATGCGGTGAACATGGTAGATGGAGTGTCTGGTGTTGGCAGCCTACAGCTGGTGATGATGGGTTGAGTTGAATTGAAATTAGGTGCCACATTAATGTAATGCCGGTGGAGGGAGTGTTTTGCTATTTTCCCTGAGATTGTGTTCCCTTTGCCTTCCCTTTGACCCGCCTCCACCATTCAAGTACACCTCCACCTCTGTTTCTTTCCCCCTATACCTCCTATAGCACACCTATCGTATACTCTACAGCACCGTATCCATTCATACCTAGCCAAGGTCTGCGACAGACTCAGGTAGCCAGCTTCATATAAAAACGACCTTTTCACGCTTCATAAGCTCCCAGCGATATTCTTTTCCCCTCTGAAACGATAGTGGAGGTCGCCCACACCCGACCCACCTCCACCTTTTGCTTCAGTATTCGCTTCTTTTGATTATTTCAATTGAATATGCCACCAAGAAGACAATCAGATGGGATGGATCACGATGGGCCAAGTGAGCCGACGAAACGGCGAAGTAAGGAGGGCAAGGAGAAAGAGACTTTCAGATGCGCTTTTCCAGGATGTGGACAGGTACGTGATTCTTCATGAATGTTGACAGAGTTCGCTAATAAAATACAGACCTACTCGCGTATGGAGTATCTGAAGAGACATCAACGTAAACGTACGTTGTTTCTGCTGCATTGTAAATTTGTACTGACTCTACAGACGCGGATGACAGACCGTTCCAGTGTAAAGACTGCCAGAAATCGTTTGCCAGAAGGTAAGCCCTCTTGGCTCTGCTTCTCGTTCTGTGCTTACATTCCAGTGATGTTCTCCTGCGACATAGAAGACGCTGTCATCCCACACCTCCTCCTGTAGACCGCGCTTCACATTCTCCGGTACCGCACCATCGGGGATACCCGGGGGTTCCAGTCTCTTCCTCGCGCCATGACGATTATCGAGAATATTCACCCGACATGCAAGCCCGCAAACATCCAAGACAGAGCATTGGGTCTAACGGTGATGACCGACATTCACGTCCGAGATTAGAAGAAGACGAAGAAGAGGACGACTATGCCGAGAGCAGCCGCTTCGCCCGTCAGAATGGGATGGGTAACGGGGGAGTATATGGTGCCGATCAATTTTACCCAAACGACTCGAGCTCGTCATATACGCCTCACCTATTGCCTATGTTCCAGAACGCCAATGTCTTCCAGCAACCGCCAAACGAAGAGAATCACCTAGAAGATGCGTCAGTCCTGCTGTCAATGGCGTATCCCACCGGAATGCCAGCAAACGAAGCCAACAAGCAAACGCCGAATGACACGAATGGCCAAGAAGCTGTATCCGATTGGGAAACCGGCCAACAAACGATCAATATGATGATGGAGCAAGCGAGAACCGATACAAATGGCACAACGCAGAATGGTGACCACCCAACGACTTCGAACGAGACGAGTCAGGACACCTCTCCTGTTCTCACTGAGCCTCTGACATTCATTGGCGCGATGGACTGGTTGAACAATCAGAATCAGAAGAACGGCGGACCTGGACCGCAATCATGGGTATGTTTCTCGATCTCTCGCTGTGTATGCTTACCAATCACAGCTCACCACCACCAATGGATCCCCTCAACCTCTCTCACCATTCCCATTCCACTCGTTCATCTCCCCGTCCGCTTTCGGTCTATCTCTCCCAACAGACGAGTCTCAGCCCAACGAATCCAACGAGGGAGCAGTAAAGTCGCTCCTCGACATGCTCGCAATGTACGATACGCCAGAGACTAAAACGAATCCGAACCCTGAACGCCCGTTGTTACGCATACATCACAGTGACATGTACAGTCGTGCTGGCGGAGAGGTCAGCAAGGATAGCAGATTCTATATCCCGGCCGATCGATTTTCGGGATGTTACCAGATCCCGCATTGGGCTTTACCGCCTCTGAAAACACTTTCCCTTATGGCGAGCAGGACTTGCGATACCGTCCTTCAACATTTCTCTTTTGTACATATGCCGACCTTCCGCTTGATCGATACTGCGGCCTGTCTAGCTTTTGCCATTTGTACCGTCGGAGGTATTCGAACAACAGCCGACGAACGATCGCCAGCCTCGCAGAAACGTCTCCTTGTGGAGCAATACCTTGACGGTCCCGCTCCACCCGGGTCTACATGGGAAGATATCTATCGTGACAATTACGATCAAGCTGGTTCACAGGATCCGATCACTGCTCAAGTAGGTCTGTGGAAGAACGGAGTCATTGTCCGTAATGAGAAGAGCAATATGCTCGTGAAGTCCTTCTCGCTCGCCTCCGGTGTCTTGATGACCGAATACAATGTCGCGTTGCTACAGGCTTTGATACTGTACAATGCTCCATTCTTCCTCAGCGAAGATGAGAGTGAACGACATATGGCAAACCTGTTTTTAGGCACAATCGTCAACATCGCACGACAAATTGGGTTCTTCAACCAAGAGCTCGATCATTTCGATACCGAGTACCAGCTCCCACAAGAACCACATACCCCCAACGATCTCAATCTGTACTGGCGAAGATGGATCCAACTCGAGACACGTCGCCGAACTGCTTACCTGGTTTTGCAACTCGACACAATATCCGCGTTGGAGTCTTGCATACAATGCATCGTCGCCCCCTCCGAGATCTCGCATATGCCTCTACCCGCTCCCGACTCTATCTGGAAAGCGGAAACTGCCGAAGACTGGCTGAAAGCCATCAAGAACTATCGACCAATGACTTTGGACGAGGCTATGAGGCGTATCTTCTTCCTACCGACATATGGCGCATTCGATACGTTGCACGAGCGGGCTGATACCAAGTATTACCACTTGCTGAACGAATCTGAAATCGGACCGTTTGCGAGGGTAGCCATGATCTTGACTTTACTTCGCGGAATCATCGATATCGGAGAGGGGAAGCGTGATAGAGGAGATTGGCGGGATTTGACTGATCTATGGGTGGGATGCAGTTGGCTGAAGCCGACTCATAAAATGCTGTCATCCGATGGTCAGGACTTGGGGCCCGTGACTCGGGACTCGCTGCGGGAGAGATTCTCGCTTGGTCTACAGAGAGTGAGTTGCCTGGTTGTGGCATTGTTAACGAACAGTGGCGCGAAGGATGGGACTTTGACCCGACATGCATGTCGCCTGGGCAGTCTCCGTCGAATGATACTTCCCCCACATCAAGCTCCTCCGCTCCTTCAGCTTGTCCTGTCAAGCTCAACTACTGCGAGGGTAAGTTGCTCGCGCCAGGAGAGCTCAGAAGCTGACCTATCCAGAGGCCCTACCATTCTATTGGCTAGCGCAAGCACTGCTAAACCTCCTCAATGCCGCTCCACCAAACGAGCCAGGGTGGAATTCGTTCTCGGGAATCAAGTACCGTGACATGCTCAAATCCGCCCGGACATTCACAAGGATGGGAGAAGGAGTAGCTACTGCGAATGGCAATGGTAATGGTGATACCAACGTCAATGGGGCATTCAATGGAGTAGGAGATTTGTCGAATCTGTTCAATGATTCCCAAAATTGGGATAATCTCGCTTTCTAGGTTATAAGTGTAATCGTATATACAGTCATCAAAGTGTTCAGGTAGTTGAGGAAACAATTTGGTTGTACACGTACTGTATCTGTTATGATGTATTGTCATGTGTTGCAGTCTACCCTGCGCTTCTCCGCGCACTATCAACCTACTGTATCTTAGATCCACCGGAGTCAGCATGTGATCGGAGATCCCGGCGATCAATCGGTAACTGACGTCACGTGCAAGTTACCATTATTGTCGCGATTTGAATCAACTTGGGCGCAATCTATACTGTGACTTCCTACTATTATACACCATGGCAAGGGTACTTTATTGGTTCAGGACGGATCTACGAATCACCGATTCTTTGGCCCTCAACAAAGCTCTACATATCCCAAACATCGAATCATTCACTCCAATATGGTGCTGGGATCCGAATTACATTTACGGCCATAAAGTCGGTTTAAACCGATTCTCATTCCTCCTCGAATCAATGACCAACCTCTCGGAACAACTCAAGAAGTTGAATAAGAAACAGAAACTACATGTCATAAGAGGACCTCCTGAAGAGGTGTTACCGTTAATGTGGGAATCATGGGGGATTACGCATATAGTGTTTGAGAAGGATTCCAACGCTTATGCCAAAGTCCGAGATGAGAGAATAAGGGGGTTGGCAAAAGAGAAGGGTGTGGAAGTGGTTGAAGCTCATGGAAGACATTTGTATGATCCCGAGGTGGTCGTTAAGGCTCATAAGGGCAAGCCGACGATGACGCTGAATCAATGGCAGGCGGTGAGTGGGCGTTTTCACGTAAAGGAGTGTGGAGCTGATATGTAGGTGACTAAGGACTTGGGAGGAGTAGAAGATGTGGCGCCTACACCGACAGAGCTGCCTGATCCAATCATCGAGAAGCTCAAGTATGACAAGTCGAAGTACGACAACTACAAATGGCCTCACCTGGACGTAAATGAGCATAGTCGGACAAAGAAGGATACATGTTATGGTACGTCAAACGATATCTTCATGGCCGTACAAAGCTGACCAGCAGACAAGCTCCTAGGCCCCAAGGACGACTATTCAGTCCCCACAATGTCTCAAATGGGATTCGAGGAAGCTACAACCTCAATCCATGGAGGAACAGACGAAGCACACAAACGCCTCGACTTGTTTCTTTCGCAGCCCGATAAAGTAGCTACTTTCTCCAAACCTAAAACAGCCCCAACATCACTGGAACCAAGTACGACCATGCTGAGTCCATATATGAAGTTTGGATGTATCGGCGTCAGGGAGATTTGGTGGGGATGTAAGGAGGTCATCAAGAATTGGAAGGGCAAAGGAGAGACCAAAGAACCGGAAAATATGTTTGGTCAGGTCAGTCACCTATCTGGTGGTCTTGAAATGAGCTAATGAGAAGCTGGAGTTTAGGGATATGTATGCTGCTGCTGAGTATGGGACACCTCACTTTCTGAGAATCAGAGGAAATAACGCCTGTCGGTATGTTCCAATGTCTCATCTCTGATCTAGGCTGATGGCAGATTTATCGATTGGGGACTGCAGAATCAGTACGATGAAGAGGGCGAAGAGATCAAACCCAGACCCAGGGGTGATGAGGAGGACGAAGAGCGCTTCGCAGCTTGGCGGGAAGGTCGGACCGGATTCCCGTATGTCCCCCTTGCACGTCACTTGTGCTGACAGACAGATGGATAGACGCATGTATGCGGCAACTCAAACACGAGGGCTGGATCCACCACTTAGCTCGTCATTCTGTCGCGTGTTATATCACTAGAGGACAATGTTACATCTCATGGGAGAGAGGCATGGAAGTCTTTGATGGTATGTCCTCATGTCAAGGGTAGACACTGACGAGATAGAATGGCTGATAGATTGGGATCCTTCTTCGAATGTATGTCTACCCTGTCTTCTGGGCGGTGAGAAGCTGATATGCAGCCAGGAAACTGGATGTGGCTTTCATGTTCTGCTTTCTTCTCTCAGTACTGTATGTGTTCAGGATAGATGCCATATACAGGGAGCTGACTGTAAGACCGAGTCTACGGCTTAGTATCATGGCCTCAGAAGACCGACAAGTCAGGTGAACTTGTGCGGAAATACTGTTAGTAGCCCACTCACCATCACCGCTCAAGGCTGACATTTCCAGGTCCCGAGCTGAAAGACTTCCCTGATAAAGTGCGTCACCTGTTTTGGGTGGATGACAAGGAGGATGGCTGACTCGCAGTACATCTACGCACCTCATCTCGCCCCTGAATCAGTCCAACAAAAAGCGAATTGTATCATCGGTAAAGACTATCCTGCCCCTATGCTCGATGAACAAGCAGAGAAGGGTAGATGTATCGCTCGAATCAAGAATGCGTACACACTGCATCTCCAGGGCGATGCGCCTGAAGTACTTGATGGTACTGCTGCCGATAAACTACGGAAATCGCACGAAGAGAGTGGGGCACTGAAGAGCAAGTCAAGCGTAGAGGTGAAAGAGGAGAAAGGGCGGGCAAAGAGAGAGAGAGATGGGGATCAGAGTATTGATGGTTTCTTCAAAAAGGACAAGAAGCCCAAGAAGGCATAGAGTCCACTGCGGTGCTTTGTTGTTATACATGTATAACTGGATCCCTTATAATGCATGCTATTATTCTATTACCGACTAGACTGAACACCGTACCAAGCCAAACCAGCTACTCCTCCAGCTGGAATAGCAGCCCAAGGCGGTACTCCAAACGTCCGACAAGCCAAAAAGGCTCCACTACTGACAACCGCCCAGAATGGATCAGCAGTCAGAGGTCCACTAACAGTCTGTCCATTCCCACCCTGTCCATCCGCCGAGTAATAGATATATCCAACCAAGAACAATTGCCATACAGCCGTGAAGACCAGTCCGGCTGCTGAAGCGTTAAGTCCACGGATGATGGATCGGGCGATGGGTTTATCTCGCCAGGAAGCGTATAGTGGTAGTAAACCCAGTTTCAGGAGGATACCGGGTGAAAAGATTCCGAAGAATCCTAAGATTGCACCTAATGGGCGATAGCCTGGGTTGGCGAGGAAACCTAGGGCTACTGCGAAATTGAAGTTTGGGCCGGGGAATGCTTGTCTGAAGGTCAGTCGAGGTCCTGCTTCAGGTCAATGATGGGGAGATAGAGACATACAGGATAGCGAATACAAGCAGGAAATCTCGTGAGCTGACCCAACCTATTTGTCAGCATGTGATTTCAGAGGAGTTGGCTGTACATACCTGGCACCACGACGTAATCCCGTAAGAGGGGGATGACAACAGGTCCACCTCCAAAGATGATAGTTCCGGCAATGATGAGATTACAGAAAAACTAAAGATCAGCTCTATCACAGAATTCTGCCATGGACTGACGTCTAAAGCTCGAGGTACACTCTTTCCGGCATGCTGCAACCCAGCTCGAGTTGCAAGGGGGACCGTGAGGAGTAGAACGAATCCCGAGATCAGGCAAATAGCGACTCGAACGGATACGACTGTCAGTTTGTTTGATTGTTCCGGGACCTGGACTGAAGGACCGCTTTCGATCTGCGTGATAGACGTTGGGGTTGAGGTGTTGGCCTGAGATGGTGATTGATCAACGTCAACAACCGGAAGACGCCGTCTTGTCGGAACGGGTGAAGCTGCTGGCGAGGGATATGGGATGGGGGTATCGTCATTTTTACTGGAACTTTCCATTCGGGAGGTAGATATCTCTTGCCTTGCCTCGTTATCATGTTGTATAGCGATAGTATCCAGTTCAATACCCTGGTCGAGTTCGGCTTGATCAGTTCCATCCTGCCCTTCTTTCCTTCCCCTGGTCAAAGCTTTCCACATATTCCTCTTGAAATCCCAGAATAATGTCGTCAACCCCCCTGCGGCGATCAAGACGGGATACATCCAGGGGGCGTGATAACAGATCCCAAAACTCGCACTTAGCCATACTAATGCCACTGTAATCCTATCCGTTCCAGCTGCTCCTCCGAGCTGGAAAGCTGCTAAAGCAATCAAGCCAACAGCAGCAGCGTTCAAACCTGTGAATAAGGCGAGTACAGGTCCAGGCAATTGATCTGGGATCTTAGAGATTCCGATACCGATAGCTACCATGCCGACCGCCCCGGGGAGGGACCATAGTAAGAAAGCGAACAGTCCCGGTAAGACTCCGTTGGTGACTACCGCTATCGAGAATGCGAGTTGAGTCGATCCCGGACCGGGGAGGGCATTCCCAAGAGCAAATAGGTCGAGGAAAGTACGTTCATCAATCCATTTCAGGTTATCTACGAATCGTTGTCGGAGGATTATGACGTGTACGCCCGGACCACCGAAGGAAGTGAAGCCGAGATCCCAGTATCGACGAGCTACTGATTTCAGGCGTTGCGAAAGGGGTCGATGACTACCTATCTCTGTCGACGCCATCGCATGCGATACTATAGTTGTAGTGGTTGATTGGGTAAGGTGATTGATGCATGTTATATATTGTCGAAATTGAAATTGAGATTGCAAATAATTGAGCAACGTGCTTGATCGACCACAAACGCCAAGACATCCCCACTTGACCCCACCCAGTAATCTTTGAGCCAAGCTTGTTTGTTAAACAGAAAGTGAGACTCAAGCGATGATCCAAGAAGTACATCGAGAGACGTAGGCTGCATACGAACGAACGACTACTCAGCATATTTGTCTTCTCCTTCTTCGCCCCAGGACCAGTCCTGTAATTGACCCACCAATGTACACGACCCCATAAAGAGCAAGTACCATAACAAGTGGGATCCGAGCCTGCAACAACACATAAAGTGGATTCAAATGATGATTCAACCCATCACTCCCGTCCAATGCGACCCTCTTAGTCCCTATATCCAGCAGACCCAAAAGGCCCAGGCCGAGACCCGAGATCATCTGGATAGCATGAATGATATACCCTGTCGACGATGTCTTGTTCCATGCCATTTGACGTAGATTGATAAGGATCAGAACGCCACCCTATCCATCAGTTCGAATTATGAGGGGGAGACATACGGCAGAAGGAAAGAGCCAAAGAGTCCCGCTCATACTCTCATCAACAGGATCCTCTACAATCTCAATCATAAGGAATCTTGCCGCTTCAACTCGTAGACGCTGTTCAGTGAGATCAGACGAGACGGTAGTGTTGATGGCGTAGATCTTTTCGAGACTGTCGAGAGTTTCTTCACCTATCGTAATCCCGTAGCTCTATCGGGTCAGATGTGATCGGAATGAGGGGTCGGACTTACGACTGAAGTCTCAACTACTATCTGGGCAAAGTACTGATATGCCGAGATCAGAGGGTCGACTGGTATGTAAGCTCAACTCGCTAATATGAGCAAGGGTGTTACCTGAAGGCGAACCCTCGCTCGACAGATGTGATAGTAAAGTAAACTCCCGATCATAGCTAATGATCAGCTTCTCCCTCTATCTACCAGAGAGGGACAGACCTTGGGGCAAGTGGTAGTCTGTTCAAGTAATTCTGGACGGCCAATTGGTCCGTAGAAGATAAAGTCGAATTAGTACTGATAGCCTCGATGGTAGCTACAAATTCCTGCGCAACGATATCGATCCCATTCACGAAGGACAAGACAATCACAACATTCTGTCTCTCAGCTTTGATATCATTAAGTTGAGAGGCACGTACGACGATGGCAGCTAGGAACAGCAGGAGACAGTAATGAAGCGGGAAATGGAGGGATTCCCAGAGTAGGACTCGGCGCTGAGAGGGGCCTGATTGAGTATTAAAGGATGAGAACAGGAATATCCAAAGCAGGCAAATGATTGCTATGGCTGCCAATCAGCATCTTGTAGTTTCTCCATGTGGACTGTGGACATACCAAGGAAGACTTGTAGGTACTGATTATCAGCTCAATTGATTGGTCTAATCCAGGGGCAAGATGACATACGGTAGCCGTACTCCCTACAGAGAGACCAGTGATAGCCTTGGAGAACCCCCTAATCAAAGCAATGAACCCTTCTCCCCTGATCCGTCAATACATTCCTTTCGCGAGGACGGAATCACTGACAGAATGATCAGAGTGAAGGCACCATATCGCTGACCTATCCGATTTGCATCGATTTGGAAATGAGGGCTGAATAATACTTGTGCCCACACTGCGCTTCCTTCAAGCGCTAGGGCAGCGTAGAAGATACACACCTACCCATTCGCTTTAGACGATACACGCTGGAGGATGACTTACTTTCATTATCGCCCTGAAGCTAGTCGAGCCTGGTAGGATCATAGCTACCAGTGAAAAAGCCCCGCTGATTACTAGGGATATGATGGTCCAGATATGCCCATGGATGTTTCGTTTTGCCCGCCATCCTAGCCAAGCCACTTATACTTAGCTATCGAGCACAGCAGTAACAGGATGATTAAACTCACTGGTCATATACTGCCCTGCGAATATCAATCTTGAGCAAGCAAAAGCGATGAGTATAGTCTCGAAGCTCTCAACAGCAGCCTCTACTCATCAACTTCGGTCTTCTCAGTGGGGGACCATACCATGTTTAGTCCATTCTCTAGAATGTTGATTTCCTCCTGGCGATACTAGTGCTCCCGGATTCCAACTTCCACTAGCAGCACCCATATATACCAATACGATAATCTGCAGCGCTTTACAGCACCTGTGAAAGATATCCTCAGCTTGATATCGAATATCATAGTGAACTTGGGATGTCCAGAGCCATGCTAGGATTGTGAAATACGATAAGAATATCCAGATTGCCGAAGGTGTAGAGAGTTCGTGAGTCGACGAGAAAACTGTTAGGACTGCTACCACCACCAGATCTGATGATTAGCTTTGCACTACAGCTGTTCCTTGGAACTCACCGTAGAATAGACTAAGCCATTCTGTAGCCTGATCCTCCGTTCTCAGCCACCTCAAGACACCGTTGTTTGCAGTCTTGCCATCCTCGTCAAGCCCAGAGTTTGCAGGTAGTGGTCTTATAAGGAAAGGCATAGCCCTCACCTCCTCATCTTCCTCCTCCTTCCGTCCGGAATTGAGATCCACTTTGTCCATACTATCCCCACTCGAGCTCGAACGTATTGACCCCTTCTCTGCATCATCATCATTCCTGTGATATTGGTCTAACCAGACCTTCGTCTGAGTCGTGGTCCGCAAAGGTTCTATCAATACCATTCGACTTTGTGATCTTGTATGCCTAAACGCGGGTAGGATGTCTGGATACCAACTATCGACATATTTGTATGAAGGACCTGCCTTCATATTTCTGGCATCGTATGAACTGGAAGTGAGCTGATGGCCCGAGCTGGAGACCTTACCTTCTGTCGTGTTCTGGGAGGTCGTGTAATACCTGCCATTCCGCATTGAAGACTGATACCCTTTGTTTGACCATTTTGTGATGCTCTCTGTATATGTATTGCGATAGGTATGCACCATCACAACTTCCACATCCATAGTTATCCGGCATGTTAGCTGAACGTCTGATGTCTTGAGATTGGTCATACTGAAAAGGTCACGTCAGTTGAACCTTGTCTCAGATCCAAAATTCTCACGCGTCAACATCTCATTCCTCAGTGACGACCTGCATTTGCATCAAGTACACTACTGATCCCCAATACTTCTCTTCTGTTTCAACCTTTGATTTGCACTCATCGGTTCCAACCATTAGCCCTCGGTTCCCTGGGTTCTTTCCTCTCCCCACCCTCCTCATCCCTCCTGTGATACGCGCGTGGTGCTGCATGTTGCCTCTCGCCCTGATGATTCTCCCTCTCCCCACGTTCACCACCACGGTCGCCCCCACGATCCCGGTTATCACGGTTATGGTTGTTGTGATGGTTGTAATTGCTGGTGTGGTGGTGATATCCTCTTGCAGGTGTTGATTCTTGGTTCTCTACCTGGGGTTTCGCTGCGGCATCGAGAAGGGCTTTGTTGGCGCGGTATTCACAGACAGTACCCTGAGGTAGGTTTAGCATACTGATGATCTTCTCTCTGAATCATAAGCTGGGTCATATAACGAGAAGAGCAAGAACGCACCTGAGTTGACCGGATTTAACAGACTCGCCCTCTTCTTCTACCCATACACTAAGGATATCCTCTGGACCTCGCTTACTCAAGACACATCCGACAACATTATCGGATTCCTCGAACTGATCTCCTATCAATCCAAATAGTAGGGTCTCGAATAGTATTGGCGTAACTGGGTGAACAAGTCGTAATGTGAATTTACCACCGCTGATAATCAGCTCTGCTCGACCACCCGAGACCAGTGAACTTGCTCTCTCATCTCCTCCCAGATACCTGGTCTGCCTATTCGAGATAGGAATACCAAAACATCCGTGACTATCTCCAACTCACTGACGGGCGTCAAGTGGGAATACAAGTGTAAGAATGATTCAATCTGGCATTAGCTAAATCTCCTGGTCATTACCCAAATGAACATACAGATCCAAAGGTAGCGACTCTCTTGATCTCTTTCTCGTAATCAATGCCCTTTACCGTAGGAGGGCGGTGGACGTAAGACAGTGACCAGCTAATTTTGTCAGTTTGATTCTCCAAGTCCATACGAAATGGAGACGAACTCATGCTTGAGAGGATGCCTTCCAGGGTTCTGACTTGTTGGATTGGTTTTGCCGACTGATAATGATAGTCGGGATGAACCTGAGTTAGAGGGGTTTCGACGGTTGGCGGATTGAGCCATCGTTTATGCGGAATTTGATGTGTTCGTCTGACTGAATTGAAGAGCGTTCACACTACAGTAGGGAAGATTGCTAGTTGGTTTTGTGATTACAGGGTGTAATTATCGGGACGATTCTAGGTCCGTGTCGGTGTATGGTGATATTGATGCAAGTGTCTGCCTGGATGTTATTGAAAGGAGTCTTGTCACTACTGCCTTTAACGAAAAGGTTGTCAACTGGCAGCGTGCCTACAAAAAGGCCGACACGTGGATACATGAGATAGGTACAAGGGCGCCTATTTACACCTTGACGTCACTCTGTGTATATTGAACTCCCGCAGCCATTCTCAAACTCAATTCTATACTTCTTATCATTCTCACACAGTTATACAAGATGAACCCCACCGCAAACTACCAAATTCAGCCATCTTATGAGCTCAACCCAGTGGCCAGTCAGCCAAAAGCATCGTCTTCCATGAGTGAGCATTTACCAAAGATAGAAGGATCGTGGCTGTGCTGATTACCAGATGCTGCTCAAGCTCCATCATCCAAGCAGGCTGAACAGAGCGTAGACGGTCCCCTCAGGCTCAGGGGAGGATGTCCTGGTATGTACCTCTTCTCTATCCGCGGTAAAAGCATAACTGACATGACTAGGTAAATTCTGTGGACTTCGTAAGTTTGATTACTGCGCCAATGGCCAATGTGAGACATGCTGACTGAATGTAGCAATTTTGCCTTGTCGATGCGATATCTGTATCATCCCTATCCCCTGTTGTTAAGCGGAGGAGGTACGGTATGGTTGGGAAAGGGGGTCGGAAAGTCGAGAGGGAAGGAGATAAGAGAGATAAGCAGATGCTATGATAGCGTGCTCGGAAGGTGCTGTTGTGTTTCGATATACTGTCTCTATAGTCTCACGTCTTGCTGTGAAATGTAAACATACACGCTTGTCTTTTCTTACAGTACTGTAACGTGACCCAATCCGCCTCGCGGCGCAAGTCCGCTCACCTCCCCTGGCATGGCTCGCAGACGCGAAGCACAGAATATGCATAAATTACAATGACAAGATCCATCCAGCTCGCATTCTAGATCTCTCCGTAGCCACCGCTCTTGTAGACACGCTCCTCCTTCTTGACAATATCCTCTAGGGCGGATAACCAAGCTTCAAGCTTTTCCATGACTACATCCTGGGGCTGACCGAGTTTAGGGTAGAAAGTAGCTCGGTAAGGGCATGCCTTCATTGCCAACTACTCATCAGGTCAAATTCAACCGTAGTAAGGGGATAGACTGACGTAGAATATAGGCCTGACCATCATTCCGTGGTGCTTCTTCAAAGATCCTTCGTATCCCTTTGTGAAACTAGCTGAAAGTTCCTCCTTTGGGTTCTGCAAGTTCTGACGTAAACCTAATCGTTAGCTGTGTGACTGAGACTGAGAACATAGAAACGCTTACCGATAGCGGTAAACTTTAATCCTCGGAGTAACCACATTAAACCACTGGTAACGGAGCGGTCCTTGGCATTGGGGTGCTTGGACTTCTCATCGGCCAATAGCATCTCCAGAGTCTGGGCAGATTGGGGGTTAGCAGCGAGGTATGCTTTGACTTTCTATTCTTGTCAGCTCAGGTTCCTGGTGATTGAGACGAGCTAGCTTACAGCGATATTGCCGTTTAGATCGTTTTGGACGACGGTAAATGCGGGATTGCCGAATAGACCTGTGGATGAGCTGAGATTTGTGGAGAGATCAAAGACAGCTTACCGAAGATCTTGACTAAGTTATCAGATGCCTCGCAGAAGTCGGCGGTATCGACACCTTGCTCGGTGATCTTGATGTCGGCGTACGACTAAAGGATCAGCTTTGAACTGGGCGTTTGAGGATTCTGAGCCCTGCAGGTGTATGGTCAGACTGGAGCATACCTTGGTGATGGTTTCGAAGAATTGTGGTTCTGACATTGTGCTGTTTGTACGGTGTCGATTGAACAGGGAACGATATGAGGTGGATATGGAACAAGGGATGCTCTGGCTCTAACGCGGGGATGGGTGGTGCGATAAGTGGGGTGAATAAATAACAATCTTCAATATAACCTCCACTGCGCGTCTACACAAAATCATTCGCGTCGTTGTAAACACCAACCAACAGCTATACCCATACGTATAACCATCAGCGGCCGACAAGCGGGACATCATGTCGGGCGACTTCAATCTCCAAGAGGAGTCGATAAGCCTAACTACCGACCCGGAAGCTTATACCATCAGCCACGAGCTCGAAGTCCCATCATGCTCTACCGCCGAGCTTGACGCACATCTCTCTTCCGCTATTGACTCGGTTGTCAATGATCCCGACAGTATCACTCATTCATCACCTACTACATTCGATGTGTTTCGATCTATTCTGAAATACGCAGACTCGCCTAATGTTAGCGCTAGTATCCTTACCAAGACCCTGGATCAAATTACCAGTAGTCTTGTCACGCACGCAAATGCTGTCGTAGCAATTGGATACGAGGACATGGATGCTCCCATGGCACACAAGACTCCATTGGAGATGTGGGCTTTTTTGTTGCAGTGGTTCG
>Ga0265780_10005405_pt1 | contig 16211 bp, 12 predicted proteins | sample P1T30metagenome_FD_192432 | JGI IMG/M metagenome (GOLD analysis project Ga0265780, IMG submission 192432) | Plant litter microbial communities from East Loma Ridge, Irvine, California - P1 T30 | ecosystem: Environmental > Terrestrial > Plant litter > Unclassified | place: USA: California... | reverse complement strand
CGCGATGTTGTTGGGGCCGGCGAAGACCGAGTTCTTCGACGAGATGTAGACGATGTCGCCGCCGAGGCCCTGGTCGACGAGCACGCGCGCGGCGTTCTTCGCGACGAGGAACGAGCCCTTCGCCATGACGTCGTGCTGCAGGTCCCAGTCGGCCTCGGTCGTGTCGAAGAGCGACTTCGACAGGCTGAGGCCCGCGTTGTTGACGACGAGGTCGAGCCCGCCGAACGCGAGGAGCACCTCGGCGATCGCCGCCTTCACGGCCGCCTCGTCGCTGACGTCGGCCGCGACGCCGCGGGCCACGTCGGGCCCGCCGATCTCGGCCGCCGCGGCCTCTGCCTTCGCGAGGTCGAGGTCGGCGATCACGACGCAGGCCCCCTCGGCCGCGAGGCGCGTCGCGATGGCCTTGCCGATGCCCGACGCGGCGCCCGTGACGAGCGCGACGCGGGTGGCGAGCGGCTTCGGCGCGGGCATCCGCCGCAGCTTCGCCTCCTCCAGGGCCCAGTACTCGATGCGGAACTTCTCGGCCTCGTCGATCGGCGCGTAGCTCGAGACGCCCTCGGCGCCGCGCATCACGGCGATCGCGTTGACGTAGAACTCGCCGGCGACCCGGGCGGTCTGCGCGTCCTTGCCGTACGAGAACATGCCGACGCCCGGCACGAGCACGATCAGCGGGTCGGCCCCGCGGATGGCGGGGCTCTCGGGGGTCGCGTGGCGGTCGTAGTAGGCCTGGTAGTCGAGGCGGTACTGCTCGTGCAGCTCGCGGAGGCGCGCGACCGACTCCTCGACGCTCGCGTCGGCCGGCAGGTCGAGCACCAGCGGCCGCACCTTCGTGCGGAGGAAGTGGTCGGGGCAGCTCGTGCCGAGCACGGCGAGCCGCGGGTGCTCGGCGGCGGCGAGGAAGTCGAGCACGACGTCGCTGTCGGTGAAGTGCCCGACCTGCGGCCGGTCGCGCGACGCGATGCCACGGATCACCGGGGCGAGGGCCGCGGCCTTGGCCCGGCGCTCCTCGACGGGCAGGGCGGCGTGGCCGGCCAGCGGCGGGCCGAACGGCTCGGCGCGGGAGTGCTCGTCGAGGTACGCCTGCGCGGTCTCGATGATCCAGAGGGAGTTGCGCTCCGCCTCCTCGCTCGTGTCGCCCCACGCGGTGATGCCGTGCCCGCCCAGGATCGTGCCCCGCGCCTCCGGGTGCTCGGCCGCGATCGCGGCGATGTCGAGGCCCAGCTGCCAGCCCGGTCGACGCCACGGCACCCAGACCACGGCGCCGCCGAAGATCTCGGCGGTGAGGCGCTCGCCGTCGGCCGCCGTCGCGATCGCGATGCCGGCGTCGGGGTGCAGGTTGTCGACGTGCGCGGCGTCGACGAGCCCGTGCATCGCGGTGTCGATCGACGGCGCCGCGCCCCCCTTGCCGTGCAGGGCGTAGTCGAAGGCGGCGACCATCTCGTCCTCGTGCTCGACGCCGCGGTAGACGCCCGCGAGGCCGCGCAGCCGGTCGAGCCGCAGCACCGCGAGGCCCTCCTCGGTGAGGGTGCCGAGGTCTCCCCCGCTGCCCTTCACCCAGAGCAGCTCGACCGGCTCGCCCGTGGCGGGGTCGGTCGCGGTGCCCTTGGCCGAAGTGTTGCCGCCGGCGTAGTTGGTGTTCGCCGGGTCGGCGCCGAGGCGGTTGCTGCGCGCGACGAGGTCGGCGGCGGTGGTCGTGCTGCTCACGGGAGGTCCGTTCGTGTCGTGTCGGGTCGGGTCGGGTCGTGCGGGGGAGGCGCGGGCCGGCCGGCCGCGCCCGTCGCGTCTCAGGTCCAGCTGAGCTGCTTGCCGCCGACGCGCTCGGCGGCGAGGCGTTCCGGCGTGCCGCTCGCGAGGTAGGCCGCCATCGGGTCGCGCGGCAGGCCGCGGCCCTCGCGCCAGTCGGCCAGGGCCGGGCGGACGTCGGTGTAGAAGGCGTCCATCAGCACGGCGTTGGCGCCGAGGACGTCGTGGGAGGCGCGGGCCGCGTCGAGCGCCGGACGGTCGACGAGCAGGGCGCGCGCCGTCATCTCCTGCACGTTGAGCACGCTGCGGATCTGGCCGGGGATCTTGTCCTCGACGTTGTGGCACTGGTCGAGCATGAACTGCACGGGCGAGCCCTCGTCGAGCCCGCCGCCGTCGACGACCTCGAACAGGATGCGGAAGAGCTGGAACGGGTCGGCCGCCCCGACGATGAGGTCGTCGTCGGCGTAGAAGCGCGAGTTGAAGTCGAACGAGCCGAGCTTGCCGAGCCGCAGCAGCTGCATGACGATGAACTCGATGTTCGTCCCGGGCGCGTGGTGGCCGGTGTCGAGGCAGGTCAGGGCGCGGTCGCCGAGGGCGCTCACCTGGGCGTAGCTGGTGCCCCAGTCGGGCACGTCGGTGTGGTAGAACGCCGGCTCGAAGAACTTGTACTCGAGCACGAGGCGCTGCTCGTCGCCGAGGCCGGCGTAGATCTCGGCGAGCGACTCGGCGAGGTGGTCCTGGCGCTGGCGGAGGCTGTCCTGCCCGGGGTAGTTCGTGCCGTCGGCGAGCCAGATCTTGAGGTCGCGCGAGCCCGTCTCGTGCATGATCTCGAGGCAGCGGAGGTGGTGGTCGATCGCCTTGCGGCGGACGGCCGCGTCGCTGTGGGCCAGGCTGCCGAACTTGTAGGCGTCGTCCTGGAAGGTGTTCGAGTTGACGGTGCCGAGGTCGACGCCGAGGCCCGCGGCGTGCGCGCGGAGTGCTCCGAAGTCGTCGACCTCGTCCCACGGGATGTGCAGGGCGACGCTCGGCGCGAGCCCGGTGAAGCGGTGCACGGTCGCGGCGTCGGCGATCTTCTCCTCGGGGGTGCGGGGCGTGCCCGGTGTGCCGAAGACCTTGAAGCGGGTGCCCGAGTTGCCGAAGGCCCAGCTGGGCAGCTCGATGGCCTGCCGCTCGAGCGTGGGGGCGATGGACTCGAAGGTGGTCATGAGGTCTCTTCCGTGGTCGTGGTGTCGGACGTCGTCGGCGACGCCGGTGTCGAGCGGGTCGTGGTGGTCGTGGCGGGGGCGGCGCGGCGGCCGCCGCCCGGCAGCCCGAGCTGCGCCTCGAGGTTGAAGACCTGGGTCAGCAGCTCGAAGCCCTCGTCGGGCGGCGTGCCGTCGAGCGTGGTGAAGAACTCGGCCATCGACGCCTGCCAGCGGGCGTTGACGTCGGTCTCGGCCATGGCGGCCTGCGCCGCGGCGAGCGACTCGGCCTCGACGTAGCCGACGAGCAGGCCGTCAGGGGCCGCGAAGAGCGAGTAGCCGTGCCAGCCGCTGTCGTGGAGGGCCTGCAGCATCTCGGGCCAGACCTCGGCGTGGCGCCGGGCGTACTCGTCGAGGCGGTCGGGCGCGACCTGCAGCCGGAACGCGTAGCGCTCGTGCTCGTCGGCGGTCATGCGGTGGTCTCCGGTTCATCGTTGAATCGTTTCAATGAGTCGAGCGTAGCGGCTGCCGTGCCGCCCGACAAGCGCCTCAGGAGGGCCCGCGGCCGAGGCTGCGCGCGAAGCCGTCGGCGTCGTCGAAGGGCGCCGAGACGTGCCGGTGCTCGATGCCGAGCAGCGAGGCCGCGGCCGCGACGTCGCGCGCGACGTGGCCGACGCAGAGCCCCCAGTGGTGCCCGATGCCGGTGCGCGACCACTCGTCGACCCACTCGCCGGGGTCGCCGCCGAAGTCGACCCGGGAGGTCGTGTTGCCGATGGCCAGCAGCGGCCCCGGCACGACCGTGCCCTCGCTCGTGACGAACGACAGCGCGCCGTCGCGGTCCTGCCCGAGGCCGAACGTCGTGACCGGCCCCGGCTGCACGTCGAACTCGACGCTGACGCCGTGGCCGCGCTTGCCGTGGAAGACGCCGAGGCCCCGCAGCACGGGCCGGGACGACGAGATCGCGAGGTGCCCCGGCCCGTCGTGGCCCATCTCGACCACGTCGTCGTCGAAGTTCACCGCCTGGATCTCGGTGAACGAGCCGCCGACCCCGAGAGCCTGCGCCGCGAGCATCGCCACGGAGGTGCGCAGCTCGTACTCGCCCACGGCCGGCACGCCCCGGGCGTTGAGGAGCGAGGCCCCGAGGATGAGGCCCGCGCCGAGCCGCTCGTGCACCTCGCCCTCGAGGCCGCGGTGGTAGTAGGCGAGCGAGTCGAGGTCGAGGTCGTCGACGAGCCGGTCGAGGCCGACGGAGACGCGCGCGCCCCAGTCGAGGTCCTCCTCGCGGACGGACGCGTCGACGTCGAAGACCTCGCGGGCGAGGGCCACGCGCTCGCGCACCTCGGCGTCCGCGACCGCGTCGACCCGCACGCGCAGGTCGTCGAGCTCGAGCACCTCGACGTGCGACCCGAAGTGGGTCGAGAGCAGCGTGAGGTCGGTCGAGACGTCGAGCATGCCCGGGTAGAGGTGGCCCATCAGCCCGTGGCGGGCCTCGCGCAGGCGGGCTCGGACGCCGGCCGCGTGCACCCAGCGCTCGATGCGCCTCCAGGCCCGTTCGCTGCGGAGGTGCCCCGTGACCGAGCGGAACTCGATGCCGGCCCGGGCGAAGACGTTCGCCACCTCGGGCACCGGGCACTGGCCGCAGTACGCCAGCCACAGGCCCGTGTCGAAGGTCGCGTGGTCCATGGCCTCGGTGGGTTGCAGGTCGATGACGAGCACGGGCACGCCGGCCCGCTGCGCGATCGGCAGCACCATCGACGAGGTCAGGTACGTGGTGAGGAAGACGACGATCAGGTCGCAGTCGGCCCGGCGCAGGACGTCGGCCGCGACCCGCGCCTCCTGCGCGTCGGAGATGAACCCGGTGTCGACCACCTCGGCGTCGAGGCGGCCGAGGCGGTCGACGACGTGGCGGGTCGACTCCTGCAGCTGCGGCAGCAGCCCGGGGAACTGCGGCCAGTAGGTGCCGAGCCCGCCGGCCACGAGGCCCACGCGGGTGCGACGGCGGCGGGACGGGGGCAGCAGGTCGCTGACCGGTGAGGGGGTGGTGCTCATGGGGTTCGCTCCGTTGCGAGGGCCGATGACGGTGGGACTGCGGGCAGCGGGGTGCGGGCTGCGGGCCGCCGGGGAGGCGCGGGGTGCGCCCCGGGGATCGTGGCCGGGGGCGGCGGTGCCGGTCGTGCGCACCGCCGCCACCCGTCACGGGCGACGACTAGAAGTCGTAGTCGTCGATGTTGTCGGCGTCGAACTCGGTCGGCGGGCCGACGATCACGATGCCGTCGTCGCCGACGGTGCGCTCCCCGAGGTCGCCCGCGGTGAACGTGTCGCCCTTCGCACCGGTGATGGTGCCGTCGACGAGCGCCTGGCCGGCGTACGCCGCGACCTCGCCGAGCTGCGCCGGGTCCCACAGGGCGAAGGCCGTGACGGTGCCGTCCTTGACGAACTCGCGCATCTCGTTGGGCAGGCCGAGGCCGGTCAGCGCGACCTTGCCCTTGTACTCCGAGGTCGAGAGGTAGCGGGCGGTGGCGGCGATGCCGACCGTCGTGGGCGAGATGATGCCCTTGAGGTCGGGGTTCGCCTGCAGCAGGCCCTGGGCCTCCTGGAACGACTTCGCGTCGTCGTCGTCCCCGTAGACCGTCGAGACGATCGTGATCCCGGCGTAGTCGGGGTTCGTGTCGACCTCCTCCTGGATGTACTTGATCCACTCGTTCTGGTTCGTCGCGTTCGCGGTCGCCGACAGGATGGCGATGTCACCCTCCCCGCCGATCTGCTCGCTCATCTGGCGGATCTGGATCAGCGCGACGTCCTTGGCCTCGACCTGGCTGACGAACACGTCGCGGTAGTCGGGGTTCGTGTCGGAGTCGAACGCGACGATCTTCGCCCCGCCGTCACGCGCCTCCTTCAGGGCCGGTCCGACCGCGTCGGGGTCGTTCGCGGCGATGACGATGACGTTCGTGCCCTGCTGCGTCAGCGTGTTGAGGAAGGTGACCTGCGAGGAGGCGCTCGCCTCGAGCGGGCCGACGACGCTGTAGTCGTAGCCGATCGCCTTCGAGGCCTCCTCGCCGCCGCCGAGCACGACGTCGGTGTACGGGTTGTTGAGCTGCTTCGGCACGAAGGCGATCGACTCGGTGCCGCCCGAGCCGGAGCCCGACGAGGCGTCGTCGCCTCCCGCGGTGAGGGCGCAGCCGGAGGCGACGAGCGAGACGGCGGCGAGCGCCGCGGCGGCGGCGAGGCCACGCCGGAGGGCACGGCCTCGGGGGGAGGTGGGGAACGTCATCGTTCTGTCCTTTGCTGTGGGTGGGATGGTGCCGGGGTGGGTGGAGCCGGGTGGTGCGGGTGGGATCGGGGGCGTCAGGCGTGCTCGGCGGAGCGGGCCAGCACGGCCCTCGACGCCCGTCTGACGCGGGTCCTCTCGCGGACCACCGCGATGAGGCTCGGCGTGACCACGCTGCCGACGAGCAGCAGCCCGGTCACGACGTTGAGCACGACGTCGCTGATGCCGCCGAGCCGCAGCGCGTAGCTGATGCTCGAGATGATCAGCACGCCGGCGACGACGCCGGGGATCGAGCCCCGGCCGCCGAAGATCGAGACGCCGCCGAGCAGCACGGCGGCGATGACGGCCAGCTCGATGCCGGTCGCGTTGTCGCTGCGGGCGCTCGAGTAGCGGAGCGTCCAGTAGATGCCGACGAGGGCGGAGACGACGCCGGTGGCGACGAACATCCAGAACTTGGCACGGCCGACGTGCACGCCGACGAAGCTCGCGGCCTCCTTGCTGAAGCCGATGGCGGGCAGGGCCCGGCCGAACGAGCTGGCGTGCAGCAGCACCCCGAAGAAGACGATGACGACGGCCACGCCGACCATCACGGTGGGGATGCCCGTGCCGCCGATCTTCGAGGTGAAGAACGAGGTGAGCCCGGGCGGGAAGTTCGCGACGGCGTTGTCGCCGATCACGACGAGGGCCAGCCCGCGGTAGAGGGCCAGGGTGCCGATCGTGACCGCCAGGCTCGGCAGGCCGATCGAGGTGACCAGGGCGCCGTTGAGGGCGCCGCAAGCGACGCCGATCAGCACGCAGACGACGAAGATCTCGGGGATGCCCCAGCCCGCGGCCCAGAGCACGCCCATCACGGCGCTCGTCAGGCCGGCGGTGCTCGCGACCGAGAGGTCGATCTCGCCGGTGATGACGACGAGCGCCATCGGCATGGCGATCATGAGGATCGGGATCGCGTCGAGCAGCAGGAACCCGGTCGTCTGCACGCTCGCGAACCGCGGCACGGTCAGGGCGCAGACGAGCAGGGTGGCGAGCAGGGCCCACACCATGATCGCGCCGCGGCCGGTCAGCAGTCGTCGGCGGCGCAGGGCCGCCTCGGTGGTCGTCCGGTCAGGCATTGGTGGCCTCGCTCGTGCGCAGTCGTCGGGCCTTGCGGATCGAGGCGATCCGCTCGACGAGGATGGCGGTCAGGATGAGGACGCCGACGATGGCCTGCTGCCAGAACTTGTCGACGCCGAGGGCGGTGAGGCTGCTCGTGATGGTGGTGAGCAGCACGGCCCCGATGGCGGCGCCCACGACGCTGCCCGAGCCGCCGAAGATGGCGATGCCGCCGACGACGGCCGCGGCGACGATGTCGAGCTCGAGCCCCGTGCCCGTCGTCGCGCCCACCGAGTTGAAGCGGCTGGCGTAGAGCACGCCGGCCAGGCCGGTCAGGGTGCCGTTGAGCACGAAGGCCGTGACGACGCGCCGGCTCACCGAGATGCCGAAGAGGCGGGCCGCCTGCTCGTCGGAGCCGATGGCGTACATGTCGCGGCCGGGGCGGGTACGGGCGAGGAAGACGGCCACGAGCACGACGACCACGATCGCGATGATCGTGATGATCGGGATGCCGACGACGGTGTCGACCGAGAGCCGCCCGAAGGCGGCGGGCCGGTCGCCGGCGAAGTACTGCTGCCCGCCGGCCCAGGCGTTGTTGAGCCCGCGGTAGATGTAGAGCATGCCCAGCGTGATGACGAGCGAGGGCACCCGTGCGACCGTCACGAGCAGCCCGTTGATCGCCCCCAGCACGGCGCCGATCGCGAGGCCGATGAGGAAGACGACGACGATCGGGATGTCAGGGGCCGCGGCGAAGACGGTGCCCGTCGCGAAGGCGACGAGGCCGAGGATCGAGCCCACCGAGAGGTCGATGTTGTTCGTGATGATGACGGTGCCGAGGCCGACGGCCATGATCACCGTGATCGTCGCGTTCAGCATGAGGTCCTTGACGCCCTGCGCCGAGACGAACAGCGGGTTGGCGATCGTCGTGACGATCACCAGCACGACGAGCGCGGAGGCGACCGGCACCTCGCGCTGCCTCAGCACCGAGGCGAGGGGGCCGCGACCCGTCGTCGGGGCGGGGGCCAGGGCGTGGGTGGTCGTCATCGGGGGGCCTCCGCGGTCGGGGTCGTCGGGGTCGTCGGGGTCGTCGGGGTGGCGGGCGCCGACGGCGCCGCGTGCTCGGTGACGTCGGCGGCTCCCGAGCCGGTCGCGGCGTGCATCACGCGCTCGGCCGTGGCGTCGGCGCGGTCGAGGGTCGCGGTGAGGCGGCCCTCGTGCATGACGAGCACGCGGTCGGCCATGCCGAGCACCTCCGGCAGCTCGGACGAGATCATCAGCACGGCGATGCCGCGGCCGGCCAGGTCGCTGATCAGCCGGTGCACCTCGCTCTTCGTGCCGACGTCGATCCCGCGGGTGGGCTCGTCGACGATGAGGAAGGCCGGGTCGGTCGCCAGCCACTTCGCGAGCACGACCTTCTGCTGGTTGCCGCCCGAGAGCGTCGCCACGGCGAGCTCCTGGCTGCCGGTCTTGACCTGGAGGCGCTGCGACCAGTCGGCGGCCGCCTCCCGTTCGCGTCGGGCGCTGACCAGGCCGAAGCGGCTGAGGGTCTTGCGGAGGGTCAGCGTCGTGTTGCGGCTCACCGACATGTCCATGACGAGGCCCTGCTTGCGGCGGTCCTCCGGCACGAAGCCGATGCCCGCGCTGATCGAGGCCCGCGGGTCACGTCGGGCGAGGGGCTTCCCACTGATCGTGACACTGCCGGCGTCGTAGCGGTCGATGCCGAAGAGCGCCCGGGCGACCTCGGTGCGGCCCGCGCCGACGAGCCCGGCCAGCCCGACGATCTCGCCGGCCCGCACCTCGAACGACACGTCGTGGAAGACGCCCTGCCGCGTCAGCCCCTGGACGGTGACGACGGGCTCGCCGATCCGCGCCTCCTGCTTGGGGAACAGCTGATCGACGTCGCGCCCGACCATGGCCCGGACGATCTCCGCCGTCGTGACGTCGCCGGTCGCGTGCTCGCTGATGAACGCGCCGTCGCGCATCACCGTGATGCGGTCGCTGAGTCCGAAGACCTCGTCGAAGCGGTGCGAGATGAACATGATCGCGCTGCCGCGGTCGCGGAGGGCGCGGGCGACGCCGAACAGGCGCTCGACCTCGACGCCGCTGAGGGCGGCCGTCGGCTCGTCCATGATCAGCACCTTGGCGTCGAGCGAGATGGCCTTGGCGATCTCGATGATCTGCTGGTCGGCGATCGAGAGCCCCTCGGCGGCGCGGTCGGGGTCGATCGGCACGCCGAGCCGCTCGAACAGGGCTCGGGCGTCGGCGCGCATCTTCGCCCGGTCGATGAAGCCGAGGCGCGAGGTGGGCTGGCGGCCGACGAAGATGTTCTCGGCGACGGTGAGGTCGGGGAAGAGCGTGGGCTCCTGGTAGATGACGCTGACGCCCGCGGCCTTGCTCTCGGCGGGGGTGCGGAAGACGATCGGGTGACCGTCGAACGAGAACTCGCCGCTGTCGGGCTGGTGCACCCCGGCGAGGATCTTGACCATCGTCGACTTGCCGGCGCCGTTCTCGCCGACCAGGGCGTTGATCTCGCCGGCCCGCAGCTGGACGCTGCCGCTGGCGAGCGCCACGACGGCGCCGAACGTCTTGCGTGCCCCTCTCAGCTCGAGCACGGGGGCCGTCGGCGAGAGGCCGGCGAGCGGGGGGTCGATCGTCACTGATCGTTCTCCTCATCGAGAAATGAATCGTTTCAAAAGCTGCTGGGGTCGACAGTAGGGGCGGGTCGGTGCGGCGTCAAGCACCAGTTGCGTCACGGGCGCGGAGGGCCCGCCTAGACTCGGCCCCGTCGACCTCCGGCGTCGACCACCGCCCCGCGGCGGTGCGGTCGACCAGGGGCAGGAGGCGCGGGTGGAGTCCGTCAGCATCCGCGACGTCGCGACCACGGCCGGCGTCTCGGTCGGCACCGTCTCGAACGTGCTGAACCACCCCGACAAGGTCAGCCCGGCGACCGTCGACCGCGTGCACGCCGCCATCGACGAGCTCGGCTTCGTCCGCAACGACGCGGCGCGTCAGCTGCGCGCCGGGGCGAGCCGGGCGATCGGACTCGTGATCCTCGACGGCGGCAACCCGTTCTTCACCGACGTCGCCCGCGGCGCCGAGACGGCCGCCGAGAAGGCGGGCCACGTCGTGCTGCTCGGCAACAGCGACCAGCAGGTCGAGCGCGAGGCCCACTACCTCGACCTCTTCGAGCAGAACCGCGTGCTCGGCATCCTCATCTCCCCCGTCGGCGACGTGAGCGAGCGCCTCGCCCGCCTGCGCCGCCGCGGCACGCCCGCCGTGCTCGTCGACCGGCAGGCGAGCCTCACGACCTTCTCGTCGGTCTCCGTCGACGACGTACGGGGCGGCCAGCTCGCCGTCGAGCACCTCGTCGCCGTGGGTCGACGGCGCCTGGCCTTCGTCGGCGGGCCGCTCGACCTGCAGCAGGTCGCCGACCGCCTCGCCGGGGCACAGGAGGCAGTGCGAGGCGCCGGCGCGGAGGTCGCCCTCGAGGTCGTCGAGGTGCCGGGCCTCACGGTCGAGCACGGCCGCGCGGCCGCCGCGGCGCTCATGGCGCGCCCGCCGTCGGAGCGCCCCGACGGCGTGTTCGCGGCGAACGACCTCGTGGCGATGGGCGTCCTGCAGTCGCTCGTGATGCTCGGCGACCTGCGGGTGCCCGACGACGTGGCGCTGATCGGCTACGACGACATCGACTTCGCGCGGGCCGCCGTGGTGCCGCTCAGCTCGATCCGGCAGCCCAGCGGGCTCATCGGGCAGACGGCGATGGACATCCTCCAGGACGAGATCGACGACCCGACCCGCGAACCCCGCCGGGTCGTCTTCGCGCCCGAGCTCGTGGTGCGGGCGAGCACCGTGGCGGGGTCGGCCCCGGCCTGACGACCGGGCCGGCTGACCCGCACAGGGCTCGCAGTCGGAGCTCGGGGCGGCTGGGGCGCTGCCGCGGGGCTACGACGGGAGCGGCGTCGCCCCCGTCGGCAGCGCCTCCTCGTCGGCCGCGACCTCCTTCTGCACGGCGAACTGGGTCCGGTGCAGCTCGTCGTAGCGACCGGCCGCGGCGAGCAGCTCGTCGTGCGTGCCGCGCTCGACGATCGAGCCGTCCTCGACGACGAGGATCAGGTCGGCGCTGCGGATGGTCGAGAGGCGGTGGGCGATCACCAGCGCGGTCCGCCCCTCGAGCGCCTCGCTGAGCGCCGCCTGCACCGCGGCCTCGGACGTGGAGTCGAGCGCCGCCGTCGCCTCGTCGAGGATCACGACGCGAGGCTGGGCCAGCAGGAGGCGCGCGATGGTCATCCGCTGGCGCTCGCCCCCGGAGAGCCGGTAGCCGCGCTCCCCCACCATCGTGTCGAGCTGGTCGGGCAGCGACCGGACGAGCGGCTCGAGCCGCGCCCGGCGGACGGCGTCCCACACCTCGTCCTCGGACGCCTCCGGCCGCGCGAGGCGCAGGTTGCTGAGGATCGTCTCGTGGAAGAGGTGGCCGTCCTGCGTCACCATGCCCAGGGTGTGCCGCAGGGAGGCGAAGGTCACGTCGCGCACGTCCGTCCCCGCCAGGCGCACCGCACCGCCGTCGACGTCGTACAGGCGCGAGAGGAGCTGCGCGATGGTCGACTTGCCCGCGCCGGACGTGCCCACGAGGGCGACGGTCTGCCCCGGCTCGATCCGGAAGGAGACGCCGTGCAGCACCTCCTCGCCGCCGCGGGTGTCGAGCGTCGAGACCTCCTCGAGGGAGGCGAGCGACACCTTGTCGGCGGACGGGTAGGCGAAGCGGACGTCGTCGAACTCGACGGCCACCGGACCGGCGGGCACGACGACGGCGTCGGGCTCCTCCCGGATGAGCGGCTCCAGGTCGAGCACCTCGAAGACGCGCTCGAAGCTGACGACCGCGCTCATGATCTCCACCCGCGCGTTCGCGAGACCGGTCAGCGGCACGTAGAGGCGGGTGAGGAGGAGGGCCAGGGTGACGACCTCCCCGGTGTCGAGCCGGCCGGCGAGCGCCAGGGCGCCGCCGAGCCCGTACACGAGGGCCAGGGCGAGGGCGGAGACGAGCGTCAGCGCGGTGACGAAGACGAACTGCAGCAGCGCGCTGCGGACCCCGATGTCGCGGACGCGGGCGGCACGGACGCGGAACTCCTCCGACTCCTCGTCGGGACGGCCGAACAGCTTGACGAGGGTGGCGCCGGGCGCCGAGAACCGCTCGGTCATCTGCGTGCTCATCGCCGAGTTGTGGTCGGCGGCCTCGCGGCGGAGCGCGGCGAGGCGGGTGCCCATGCGCCGCGCGGGCACGAGGAAGATCGGGAGCATGACCACGGCGAGGACCGTCACGAGCCACGACGTGCTGAGCATGACGACCAGGGTGAGGACGAGCGCCACGACGTTCGTGACCACGCCCGACAACGTGCCGCTGAACGCCTGCTGGGCACCGATCACGTCGTTGTTGAGGCGGCTCACGAGGGCGCCTGTCCGGGTGCGCGTGAAGAACGCGATCGGCATCTTCTGCACGTGGTCGAAGACGGCGGTGCGGAGGTCGAGGATCACGCCCTCGCCGATGCGGGCCGAGTACCAGCGCGTGACGAGCGACGCACCCGCGTCGGCCACGGCGACCGCGGCGATCAGGACGGCGAGCCGGACGATCGTGGAGGTCTCGCCCCGGGCGACGATCACGTCGACCACCCGGCCGGCCAGCACCGGCGTCGCGACGGCGAGGAAGGCCCCGACGACGGAGAGGGCGATGAAGACGACGAGCTTCGACCGGTAGGGCACGGCGAACGTCAGGATCCGCCGCACGGACGCGCGCGAGATGCCGTGCTCGCCGTCGCGGGCGCTCGAGATCTTGTACAGCGAGCTCCAGGCCGCGCCTTCCATGCTCATGACGGTTCCTTCCGTGGGTGACCGTGCCCACCGTAGACGGGGCACGGCGCTCCCGGCGGCGACCGCCGGCTCCCGGGTGCGCGGGCGCGACACGGCTCTTGAGCTCGGCGAGCACGACGGCGACGGATGGTCAACCCCCTCGTGCGGAATGTCCCCCGTTCGGGGGAACTGAGAGCCGTTCACATGTTGGGGGGCAAGCAGTGGTGGCCCACCCCCCGGCCGTCTCCGACACGGCCACGACGAGCACCACGAGAGGCTCTCATGAGCGACACGTACGACAGCGACGGGCGCCCTTCCACCCCGCTCTACGACCAGGCCAGCGCCGGTGCGGTCCCCGACGGCGACGGCGCGTACGCCCCTGCCCTCGACGGCCCCGACGTCACGGGCGACCGCGACGCCCCGATCGTCGAGACCTACTCGAACGTGCCCGTGACGACGCCCGCGACCGCGACGTCCGGCGCGACGGGCTCGGACACGGGCCCCACCGCCGACGGCGGCACCGCCTCCGACAAGGCGGACGCCGCGAGGCACGAGGCCGCCTCGGTCGCCGGCGACGCGAAGCAGTCGGCCCAGCAGGTCGCGGGCACGACGAAGGAGCAGGCCGGCAAGGTCGCCTCCGAGGCCGCCGGGCAGGCCAAGCAGCTCTTCGGCCAGGCCACCGGCGAGCTCAAGGACCAGGCCGGCGCGCAGCAGGAGAAGGCCGCCGCCGGTCTCCGCTCCGTCGGCGAGCAGCTCGGCTCGATGGCGCAGGGCTCCGACGGCGGCATCGCGCAGGAGCTCGTCAGCAACCTCTCCGGCCGCGCCCACGGCGTCGCCGAGTGGCTCGAGGGTCGCGACCCGGGATCGCTGCTCGCGGACGTCAAGCAGTTCGCCGCCCGCAAGCCCGGCACCTTCATCGCGATCGCCGCGGTGTCCGGCCTCCTCGCCGGACGCGTCGTCAAGTCGCTGACCGCCGAGGCGGGGCCCGACCACGACGGCTCCCCCGCCGCGCGCACGGACGGGGTCCGCCACGCTGCCGACACGACCTCGTCGACCGCTATCGACGACTCCGACGTCGGCCCCGTCGCGGGCGAGTACGACGTCATCACCGAGGGCGACGTCCCCGGCTACGACGCGGGCACCACGCCCTCGTCGAGCACGCCGACCACGTGGCCCGTGCAGGGCGAGGCCCGCCCGTGAGCGACCCCTCGACAGCCCCCGCGGGACGCCCCGCCCCGGAGGAACGTGCCGGCACGACGTCCCTCGGCGACCTCCTCGGCGAGGTCACCGGCGACATCTCGACCCTCTTCCGCCAGGAGGTCGAACTGGCCAAGGCGGAGCTGACCGTCTCGGCGAAGAAGGCGGGCAAGGGAGCCGGCATGTTCGGCGGGGCCGGGCTCACGGGCCTGTTCGCGGTGCTGTTCCTGTCGCTCGCCGCGATGTGGGGCCTCGGCTCCCTGATCGGCCTCGGCTGGTCGTCGTTGATCATCGCCGTCGTGTACGCCGCCGTCGCCCTCGTGCTGTTCCTGCGCGGGCGCAAGGAACTGAAGGACATCCAGGGTGCGCCGAAGACGGTCGACTCCCTCAAGAAGATCCCCGAGACCGTGAAGCCTGGAGGCCACGCATGAGCACCGCAGACGGACAGAAGACCCCCGACCAGATCCGCGCCGAGATCGACGCGACCCGCGCCGGCCTCAGCTACGACGTCGACACCCTCGCCGACAAGGTGAACCCGACGAGCATCGCCCACCGCCAGACCGACAAGGTCAAGAACCGGTTCGCCAGCGTCAAGGAGTCGGTCATGGGCAGCGCCCACGACGGCGCGGGCTCCGTGTCGGACACCGCCTCGGACGCGGCCGGCGCCGCACAGGCCGCCGGTCACCAGGCCGTCGAGAAGGCGAAGGGCAACGCCCTCGCCGTCGGGCTGATCGCCTTCGGTGCGGGCGCGCTGCTCGCGTCGTTGTTCCCCGCCTCCGACAAGGAACAGGAGCTCGCCTCGCAGGCCAAGGACAAGGCCGCCCCCGCGGTCGACGCCGCCAAGAGTGCCGCGCAGGACGTCGCGCAGAACCTGAAGCAGCCCGCGCAGGACGCCGTCTCGTCGGTGAAGGACACCGCCCAGGACGCCGCGGGCACGGTCCGGGACGACGCCCGGTCGGCCGCCGGTGACGTCACCGACAGCGCTCAGCAGTCGAAGGACGCCGTCCAGGGCGCGTAGTGCCGTGAGGGCCGGATGAGCCCGTCACCCTGACGACGCCCCCGTGATGCGCGGGGGCGTCGTCCGGCCGTGACCCCGGGAGGTAGCGTGCCTGCATGACGACGCCGGAGGCGCAGATCCGCCACGAGTTCCGCATCGGTGCCCGGATCGTGGTCGCGCACGAGGGACCACCGGTCCGAGAGCCCCGAGCGGCTGTCTTCTGGCTCGGGGGCACACCGCACAGCGGCGCGCTCCTGACACCTCACCTGGAGGCGGCGTCGGCGCGCGACGTCCGCCTCCTGTCGGTCGCCCGTCCGGGGTTCGGCGGCTCCGGTCGCGACGCCGGGCGGAGCGTCGGCGCGGCGGCGTCCGACGTGGAGCTCGTCGCGGATCTGCTCGGGATCGACCGGTTCGCCGTCATGGGCTACTCGGGGGGCGGCCCCCACGCGTTGGCCGTCGGCGCGCTGGCAGGTGATCGCGTCACGGCGGTCGCGACCTTCGGCGGCCTCGCCCCCTTCGACGAGGACGAGACCTGGTTCGACGGCATGCACGATCCGAGCGCCCTCTGGGTCGCTCGGGAGGGGCGGGCAGCGCGGGAGGCCTGGGAGGAGACCTCGTCCTTCGACCCGGAGCAGTTCACGGAGGACGACTACGCCGCCCTCGACGGACCGCTCGCGTCCTTGGCCGACGAGGTCGAACGTGCCTCGCAGGCGGACCTGGGCGGGAGCGTCGACGACGATCTCGCGTTCGTCAGGCCGTGGGGCGTCGAGCTCGCCGACATCACGGCGCAGGTCGTCCTCGTGCACGGCACCGAGGACCGGGTCGTCCCCTTCGGGCACGCGCAGCGGGTCAGCTCCGCCTGCGCCTCGTCCGAGCTCGTCGCTGTCCCGGG
>Ga0265780_10005404_pt1 | contig 16212 bp, 13 predicted proteins | sample P1T30metagenome_FD_192432 | JGI IMG/M metagenome (GOLD analysis project Ga0265780, IMG submission 192432) | Plant litter microbial communities from East Loma Ridge, Irvine, California - P1 T30 | ecosystem: Environmental > Terrestrial > Plant litter > Unclassified | place: USA: California... | reverse complement strand
ACAGTTGATTTCGATTTATCGAAGGCCGTATTGAACGTGCCCGGGTTGTTGCTCAGCCAGGTATCCCGAAACGATTTCTTATACCGGGAATCGTTCACCCGATCCTTGAAAACAGTTTCCAGAGCGTAGGTTGTTGAGCGCAACCGTCTGAAAGGCCGGCCATAAAAGATATCCCGAACCATACCGGCCTGCGTATCATATTGCATCCCGAAGAACAGGTGAAGGTTGTTACCGCCGGTGTTCCCCCCCGAGCTGGCCAGTGGCGATGATGCCGCATTGGTCAGTGGATCAGACGTGTACTGAACCGAGAAAACGACTTCGTCATTAATTTCGCCGGCTCCCTGGGCAAACACACTCGCAAAATCAGACAGCAATTTGAAGCCGTAATTGGCAATCACATTCTGGGCGTACGTGGCTGCTTTGGCGTAATCGTCGGCTGCTTTCGCTGACGACGTTGCTTTGGTCAGATACACCCGAGCCAGGAGATGTTCGGCAGCCGCTTTCGTCGCCCGGCCATAGTCCGACGATCTGGCCTTGTTCTCCAGATCCGGCAGCGCCGATTCAAGATCAGATAGAATCGCTTTATAAATATCTGCTTCGGTTGCCCGGCTGGTCTTTTTGGTTGGCCCCAATGTTTCCGTCAACCGCAGATCGACACCGCCCCACTGCTGCACCAGAATGAAGTAATAGTGCGCACGCAGAAATTTGACTTCAGCTACCCGCTGCTTTTTCAGCGCGTCACTGATTCCTGTTGCCGCCGGTGCTCTTTCAATAACCGCATTGCACGTGTTGATGCCTCGGTACAGTTCTTCCCAAACGCCCTGCAGAATATCGACAAAACTGTTTAGCTGGGTATCATAGAAGTGGAAGCCCTTATAACTGCCGTCGGAGCCGGTCGCGTACAAGTCCGTACCAAATTCCGTCATCGTCAGGCCCTGCTGCGTGGCGTAGAAGCTGCGCAGTGGCGCATAAGAGGCCCTGGTAGCATCCTCAAAACCTTTTGGTGTATTGACGTAGTCATTGCCGATAGCAGAGATTACCTTTTCTTCCAGTACGTCTTTACACGATTGACTAACCAGCAGGAAAGCCAGCGTGCCAATTAGACAAAGTGATTTTTTTATGTATATACGGTTCATTTTTTTAGAAGTTAAAAGCTGAGTCAAACACCCTCATCCGGTGTGTTTAAAATTTAACGTTCAAGCCAAAAGTCGTTATCCGGGTAGCAGGCGTAACGTTGTTGTTGATAGTTCCGTCGGCTGTTTCAGGATCGACACCGTTGTACTTCGACCGGTAGGTTGAGAAGATGAACGGCTGCTGAATACTGGTGAACACACGTAGCGATTGCATGCCCAGCTTCTGGGTGATTTTTGGCGAGAAGGTATAGCCGAAATTGATGTTACGGACTTTAATGAACGTACCATCGAAGTAAAATAAGGCGGAGTTGTTAACTGGAAATTCCTGGTTGTGATTAGGCCGTGGGAATTCGTTAGTTGGGTTATTGGGCGTCCAGTAGTCTACCTTAATCTGCTGATAACGACCTGCTAACTGGTTGTTGTCCCTGTGAAAGCCACTCAGAATCGTTTGACCAAAGCGGCCATACACAAAGAACGACAGATCGAACCCTTTGTAGGAGAAGCGGTTGGTAAGCCCGGCGCTGAACGATGGAATATCCGAGCCTAAGAACACCCGGTCTGTGGCCGTAATTTTACCGTCATTGTTGGTATCCTGTATTTTGATTTGCCCAACCCCGCTCTGGTACGACTTAGCGGCATCGGCTTCGCTTGTTTGCCAGATACCCGCCTTTTTGTAGTCGAAATAAGCCGTTAACGGTTTGCCAATAAACCACTTGTTGCCGAGGTCATCGACGGCACCATTATACAGCGAAATAATGGCTTCGTTATTTTTGGTGAAGGCATAATCGGTTGTCCATCTAAAGCCGTTTTTTGACGTAACGTTTACTGTCGATAAACTAATCTCGATACCCCGGTTACGGGTTTCGCCCACGTTCTTCGTAACGGCGTTAAAGCCAATCGACTGGGGTAATTGATCAGACAGCAGCAGGTCGGTTGTATTGGTCTGATAGAGTTCGATCGAGCCGGCTACCCGTCCCCGCCATAGGCTGAAGTCTACCCCAATGTTCGACGATGTTGACGTTTCCCATTTCAGATCGGGATTGCCAATCGTGCTGGGACGATAGCCATAGGCTGCCGTGTTATTCCAGGCATAGACGGTACGGCTCAGCAGCCCCTGCGTTTGATACGGAACCACACCCTGGTTCCCGACGGAGCCCCGGCTGACACGCAGTTTCAACTGGTCAAGCCAGGTAACCTGCTTCAGGAACTCTTCGTTGTTGATGTTCCAGGCCAGAGCAATACCAGGAAAGTTACCGTACTTGGTATTTTCGCCGAAACGGCTTGAACCATCCCGACGTAACGTAGCGGTTACCAGGTATTTATCTTTATAGTCGTAATTGATCCGACCCATAAATGAGTTGAGGGTCCACTGAATCAAGTTACTTCCGACGCCCAGTACAAGGCTTGCATTGCCTACATTGTTATACTGCTGCGTCTCGACGGGAACACCCTGTACCGACAGATTACCGTACTCGAAATTATCCCGTTGGATGGATTGCAGCGCCGTTATGCCGATGTTGTGATCACCGAACGTCTTGCTATACGTCAGAATATTTTCCAGGGTATAGTTGAAGCCAAACTGGTTATTATTAGCCGCCGTTGGGTCACCACCTTTGCGGTCGTTTGTTTGGGAACCCGTGAAGCGCCCCGCTCTTGATACCGAAAAATCAGGGCCAAAATTAACCCGGTACTTCAGGCCATCGATGATAGTAGCCTCGGCATAGATACTGTTGAAAATGCGGTATTTCTTGGTTACGTCTACCTGGGCGCCGGGTACGATTTCTGCCAGTGGGTTAGTCAGCAGCGCATCGTTGGTGGGGGAGAAAATGATATTGCCGTTATCGTCATAGGGTCTGCCCAGCGGGTTCTGAGAGAGCGTAAAACCGTAGGGGTTCAGGTTGGCTCCGTTTCGAACGCTGTACATCATGTAAGCAGAGAGACCAACTTTAACGACCTTATTGATCTGATGGTCAACATTGGCCCTGAGTGAATAACGCGAGTAATCCAGACCAGGATTGATGCCTTTATCAAGGAAATAACCCGCAGAAATGTAGAACTGGGTTTTTTCGGTTCCTCCCTGAATACCCAGTGAGTGATTTTGCTGAAAGCCCTGTCTCAGGATCAATGACTGATAATCAGTGTTTCTGTTGGCCGCAATACCGGCGGCTACAGCCGGGTCTCCGCCCAGGGGCGCAACGCGGCCATCGGCGTAGGCATCGATTACACCCGTGGGAACTGGATTTCCATTGATGTCCTTATATTCATTGGTTGACCGGTAAGCTTCCCGTACGTATTCGGCAAATTCAGTGCCGCTGAACAGGTGAACTTTGTCCAGGGGATCTGTTACGCCCGCATAGGCATCATAACTGATCGTTGTCTTCCCGTTGTTGTTGCCTCGTTTGGTCGTTACCAAGACGACACCATTAGCACCTCTGGCTCCATAAATGGCCGTGGCCGTAGCATCTTTCAGAATTTCCAGCGAGGCTACATCATTTGGGTTCAAATCTTCGTAACCGCCTGTTACAAAATCAAACGGCCGGTTATTCAGCAGTTCGTTTCGGTCGCCCGTCAGCGGAATACCATCCACTACGTACAGCGGGTTGTTCCCGGCGTTGAACGAACGACGGCCCCGGATGCGGATCGTTGGTGTTGACCCCGGCTTACTACCCGATTGAGCCACATCGACCCCCGCTACCCGCCCCTGCATGGCCTGGGCGACGTTTGTAATGGGCATCTCCGTGATCTGTTTGGACGTAACAGACGAGATAGCACCAGTTAACTGACTCTTTTTCTGCGTACCGTAGCCAATAACGACAACTTCATTCAGGGACCGCGAATCGGTACCCAGGCTGATGTTAATGGCGGTCTGCGCACCAACCGTAATCTCCTGAGAAACGGCACCAACCGAAGAGAAAATTAGAACGGGATTATCACCTGTCAGGGAGATCCGGTAGCGCCCCTGCGCATCGGTAGTTGTACCGCGTGTTGTCCCTTTGAGCGAGACGTTTGCACCGGGTAACGGGTTGTTGTCATCGGCCGATAATACCTGTCCCGTTACGATGCGCTCCTGAACCTGGGTGATATTGGAAGAGGCTGAAAATGAAGGACTAAGCGTAGGCTGACCGAGAAGAGCGAGCGCAGTTAGCCCAAGCAAGGGCAGCCAGGGCCGCCCCGGAGGATGGGTAATTGTGGAAAACATGGTCTGTAAAAGTTAAGGAATAGGAATATGTAAAATCAGGGTAATGCTTGAATAAAGCCATTGACCACGTCGACCGAGTCGCCAGGCATAAGCCGCTTTGTCTGCTGTTGATTGAGCAGGAGATTAACCCGGCCCGATCTCAGGCCGACCCGAATGCCCTGTGCCCGTTGCTGCACCTGAAATGAGGTGCCCAGAGCTTCGATCGTAAGACCATCGGTATGTACACGGAACAGGCGGGCCGACGACGTATCATTGCGGTGAACCACCGAAAAATCGGCTGTTCCCTGCAACCACACCGCTCTGGGCGAGTCGCCATACCAGTTGGGTACGTACTTCAGCGAACTGTTGGCATACAGTGTAACCTTCGACTGATCGGGCAGCTCCAGTTGACGGGTCTGTTCCGGACCCGTGCTGACCATACGGAGCGATTCGCCGTTGACGTACTGCATCCAGACCGCCCAACTGATGAAAAGAACGATTCCGACCACGGCGGCCACCGTTCTGAGGAAGTACCACCAGCCCACTACCGCCCGTACGTCGGGCTGGAGCGGGCGGACATCATCCATCGTTTCCAGCGACTCGCGGATGCGGCCCCAGACGGACGAAATTTCATCGGATTCCAGGTCTTCCAGGCGCGATCGGCAGGCTTCCAATACCAGTGTTCGGGCGGTGTCAAACGTATCAGTGCTGTCCGGGTTGTTCGTTAGCCAGACTTGCCAGAAAGCCGCCACCTCTTCGTCGTCGGGGTGTTGCACCCAGCGTACAAAGAGATCGTCGAGGGCAAACTCCTCCGCGGTATAGGCAGTGTAAGGCTTACGAAGCACGATTTAGTTTGTTAACTACAGGGGAAAGAGTGAGAAGTGAGGGTTTCTACTTATTGAGGTCTGAGATTAAGAACCCTGTAGTGATCATGAAATAAAGTTGATGATCTACTCTTAAACTGGAAACGGATAAATTAACTGTATCGACATGTAAATAGACTGACCGATAAAAAAAAGTAACGCTGGAGTAGCAGTAAACATTACGATTTACTTGCTTTCTTTCGGGCTTCTTTGGCTTTTTCTGTATTGGGAACAACCTGATCACCTTTTTTGGAACCAGCCTGTTTTTTTACGTTAGTGGCTTTCTTTTCTGCGGGCGATAACTGATTCCAGGCTTCCTCTGGCAGGTAGCGGGTAGTGCCGCCGTCGCGCTCGGCGGGTTTACCGTCGGCTGTTTTCCAGGCCTCTTCTGTCCATTGCTCGAGATGTTTCTGGGCGTCCGTACGTTCGCTGTTCAGATAGCCACCGCCTGCCTTTTCATATTCCTGGGTCAATAATTGTGCTTTTCGGGCGCTCCACTGGCCAGGTTTACCGCCTTTGTCACCGCCTTTGATTTCCTCTTTGAGCTTTTCGCGTAATTCGGGCTTATCGTAGTTGTTCTGTTGTTTCGTTGCCATGGCTTGCTGATGAATGTCGCTCTGACGTTAACTCGTTAACAAATCAAAGGTTGTCGAGTAGGGCTGCAAAAGCGGTCTTTGTAACCATTGTGATGCATTCCTGTTATGTCATCATCAACAATAGATTATTATGGGCCACTTCTGGCTAGCTGCTTTCCTGATAACATGCCTGGCGAGTCGGAGTGGACTGGCGCAAACGCGCGCGTCGGTTGAAAAACCAACGAAGATTCCCCGCAAGGGATTAGTTGATACGACAGCGGTAGGTAGCCCCAGCTCGCTGACATTTACAGCATCTACCGATCAGCGCTTCTTTTTTTTTAATGACACCCGTAATGAGCGGGATCGACTGACACCAATCAGCGTGTATGGAGTGCGGGCGGGGTTTCTGTTTCCACCGCAACGGGAACGGGCCGGTTTCAAAGGGGGGCGTACTGCCAGTTTTAAAGCGGGCGTCGGATTCTATTTTCTGAATCAGGATATCGATCAGCCGGGTCTGCTGTCCAATTCCCGGGCCTCAATTACTCGCAGACTTCGGTACGGAACAGTGTATTATGAGCGGTATCTGCTACGTCGGAAAGCCTTTGAGCTTAGTATGCCGCTGGAGATTGGTTTTGGTACGTCGAAATACGAGCGAAACGACGTAGAATCAAATGATTACATTCTGGCCCGCGGAAATTTTATCCCGGTGGGAGCGGGGGTAACCGCGGCTTATCAATTTCCCGCACTACGCTGGTTTACGCCTATACACTGGTTTGGGCTGAATATGCTGATCGGCTATCGCTACATCCTGAAAAAAGATATTCCCGAGAGCCAGATCAATTACAATGGCTTTTACCTATCGGTAGGTCCCTCATTCTTTCTGGAGAACATGACTGCCGATATAAAACGCTGGCGGCAACGACACAAACAGCGCAAATCCGGAAAAACAAACTGATCCGACGACTCGATGCCATCGGATCAATGACTGAAACTAAACGGATTCTTAAGCCTCAAGAACCGGAGCTTCCCACTTAAGTTGAACGACCTGCTCAATATCCGGGTGAAGGCTGATGGCTACGGGGCAGGTATGTGCAATTTTTTCCAGGTTGGTACGCACGTCGTCGCTCGGCATTGGTTCGGCACGTAACGTCAGGTCAATATCAATCCGGGCAATGCGCCGGGGCGGCTGACTGGTCATAATCTTGGTTACCTCCATTTCGCTCCCTTTGAGGTCAATACCGTAGCGACGCGCAAAAATGGCCATTGTCGTCAGGATACAAGTGCCCAGTGCGTTAGCAACCAGATCCGTTGGCGAAAAAGCCTCGCCCCGGCCCTGGTTGTCGGTTGGGGCATCGGTGTTGATATGGGTTCCGGATTGGAGGTGCGTGCAGTCGGTACGTAAATCGCCCAGGTAATCAATGTGAATCGTTGCCATAGAATGCAAACTGTTTAGACGCTGCTTATAAAGTGAACGTGAAATTTATCGTTTATAGAAACGGAGCGCAAGCTCGTGCAGCCCGCGTCTGCCGTTAACCCAAACATATACATAATGGACCGGTTACGCTAATAGCCGGGACAACTTTGCATGAATCAGTAAAACAAGTAATTTTAAGTCAGTAATTCAGACGAGATGCGAACGGTATACAGGTTATTGACCATTGCTCTGTGCAGTGGGCTGCTGGCAGGGCAGCAGGTTTACGCTCAGCGGGTGACTGACGATGATGAAGATGACCGCTACCAGTCGATGACGACCTACGGGGTAACGACCAACACAAATTCCGGCATCGTTGGCGGACTGGTGTTCCGGCAGTCCCGCCTGCTGAGTGGTACGTTATTCGGTCTGCCCCAGTATCGGTACATCAGTGTTGAACTCGTTAACGTAAAACACCCTAAAGAACTTCAGTCGTCGGTGAGTTCGGTGGGCTCCCGCTTCATTGCCGGTAAGGAAAATTATCTGTTCGTGCTGCGGCCGCAGTATGGCCGCGAAGTCAAACTGTTTCAGCGGGGTGCCGACGAAGGTGTTGCCGTAAATGGTATTCTGGCCGCCGGTCCGTCATTAGGGATTATCAAACCCTACTACCTTGAAGTACAGTACGGTAACTCGTCACGGACGGTGCCAGCCTCGCAGGTAAATGGCTTTGCTACGGCCACGGGCGAATCGGTTATTGGTGCAGGTGGCTTTTTTCAGGGGCTGGGCCAGTCGAAACTGACCGTTGGGCTGAACGTAAAAGCTGCCCTGAGTTTTGAGCTGAGCGCTTTTCGCAACAACACGACCGGTTTGGAGATTGGATTCCTGACCGAAATATTTCCCCAGAAGGTCATTATTATTCCCAACACCGTAGCTGGCGGAAGCCGGTCAGACGGCAACCGGAGCTTCTTTACGTCGGGGTATATTACGCTGTTTTTCGGCAGTAAGAAGTAAAAGGAGGAAAGAGAAAAGGGAGGAGTAGACGAAAGGACGAAGGGATAAATCTACTTTTCTTTTCTCCCGCTCCTCCCTTTTCTCCTTCCTCCTTTCTGATGAACTTTACGCCCGAAAAACAGATTCTGTTGAAAAGGATTGAGGAGCCATGATCGAATTACCTGTAATACCTTCCGAACAACAACGTAACCGGGCGGGCGCCCCGAAACGGCCCGATTGGCTTCGTGTTAAACTGCCAATTGGCCCTGAATACGCCAAAGTCCGGAAACTGGTCGACGAACATAAACTGCATACCATCTGCGAAAGCGGTAACTGTCCGAATATGGGTGAATGCTGGGGGGCTGGTACCGCCACCTTCATGATCCTGGGCAATGTCTGCACGCGGAGCTGTACGTTCTGCGCCGTAGCAACCGGCCGCCCGAACGAATACGATACCGACGAGCCCCGGCGCGTGGCCGAAGCCATCGTGCTGATGAAGGTAAAACACGCTGTCATTACGTCCGTGAACCGGGATGAACTAAAGGATCGCGGAGCCGAAATCTGGTACCAGACAGTTCGCCTGATCAAAGAAGCTTCGCCCACGACGACGATTGAAACCCTGATTCCCGATACGAAAGGCAACTGGCCATCCCTCGAACGCATGATTTCGGCGGGGCAGGAGGTCGTGTCGCACAATATGGAAACCGTTGAGCGGTTGTACCGCCGGGTTCGGCCACAGGCTCGCTACGAGCGAAGCCTGGAGCAGATTCGCCGGACGAAGGAGTTCGGGCAACGGACCAAATCCGGCATCATGCTGGGGTTGGGCGAAACCCACGACGAAGTTTTCAAAGCAATGGACGATCTGGCCCAGAACGGCCTCGATATCCTGACGCTGGGTCAATACCTGCAGCCAACTAAAATGCACCACGAGGTGATCGAGTGGATTCACCCCGAAACGTTTGCTATGTACAAGAAAGAGGGTCTGCAACGCGGCCTGAAATACGTGGAGTCAGGCCCGCTGGTCCGGTCGAGCTACCACGCCGAAAAACACGTAAACGTCTAGGTTTGGTCAGCATCCGCCAACAAACCGACAACATTATTTCTTTACGAATGAAAGTCCGGACGAGTCGCCCGGACTTTTTTGTTGATCAATGAAACGATACGACTTCATTATTGCGGGTGGGGGCATGGCCGGACTAAGTCTGGCTTATTACCTGACGCAGTCCCCGTTACGGCATAAATCCATCTTGATTCTGGATCGGGAGATTAAGAATAGTAACGACCGGACCTGGTGTTTCTGGGAGCATCGCGATGCCGCTGGCCCCTATGAATCGATTATTTTCCGCCAGTGGGATACCGTTACGTTTCATGGTACTACCTATGCCGGGCCATTGGGAATGGGAGCTTATCGTTACAAAATGCTGCGGGGCGTCGATTTTTACCAGTTCGTGCAACAGGAGCTGGAAAAGTGGTCCAACATTGAGCGGAAGCAGGTGTCAATCGATGAGATCAAGGCTACCCCAACGGGCGGTGAGGTCCGGGCCGGGGGGGAGCTATTCATCGCCAATTACGTCTTTGACAGTACGTTTCAGTTGTCGCTGAATGATCAGAAAAACCATAACCTGCTTCAACACTTTAAAGGCTGGGTTATCACGACCGAAAAGCCCTGTTTTAATCCGGAAAAAGCCGAGATTATGGATTTTCGGATTGAACAGCATGGCGACTGTCGGTTTTTGTACGTACTGCCGTTCGATGAGAAAACAGCGCTGGTCGAATTCACCCTCTTTAATGATCAACTACTGACCGACGACCAGTACGATAGTGCCTTGCGTCAATACGTCGATCAATATCTGGAAACGGGCGGGTACACCATTCGGGAAACAGAGTTTGGCGTTATTCCCATGTCGGACGTGAAAACGGAGGAAAAACCAGCCACGAATATTATCCGGATTGGTACGTCGGGCGGGGCTACCAAGGCGTCAACGGGTTATACGTTTCAGCGTACTCAGCGCTATTTGCGCGAGATTGTCCGGAACATGGCCGAAACGGAAACGCCTTACCGCCAGCCGGACTGGTTCGAGCGTCGGTTCAAACTGTACGATAGTATCTTCCTGAACGTACTGGAGCAGCACCGGCATCCGGCTGACGATGTATTCACGCGCGTGTATGTCAACAATCCCGAACGGGTTTTCCGGTTTCTGGATGAGGATACGCATCTTCTGGACGAGCTGAAACTATTCACCACCATGCCCTGGTGGCCATTTACGGCCGCTTTTTTTGCCGTTATACGCCGTAAATGGATTGGGCGGTAAAAGTAGAAACAGTGGACAGATGCCCACTTGGTAATCAGGGAGGTAGTTGCTGCCTAACTTAACGGTTTTACACCTTGCCCTCTGCGGGGAAAACTGTAGCTTTGCGATTCTCAAAGTAATAGAATATAAGTATACGATCGCGTAATGCCATATCTTTTCACCTCTGAGTCCGTTTCTGAAGGACACCCTGATAAAGTCGCCGATCAGATCTCCGACGCCTTAATTGATAATTTCCTGGCTTTTGATCCATCCAGCAAAGTCGCCTGCGAAACGCTGGTAACAACAGGACAGGTGGTGCTGGCTGGTGAAATCAAGACCGATACGTACCTGGACGTGCAGAAAATCACCCGCGATGTTATCCGGAAGATTGGCTACACGAAAAGTGAATACATGTTCGAAGCCAACTCCTGCGGTATTTTCTCGGCGCTGCACGATCAGTCGGCCGATATAAACCAGGGCGTTGACCGGAAAGTGGACAACGAAGATTTCGAGGCTAAAGCCGAAGCGCAGGGCGCTGGTGATCAGGGTATGATGTTCGGTTACGCTACCAACGAAACGGACAATTACATGCCGTTGCCGCTGGACCTGGCCCATACCATCCTGCGCGAACTGTCGAACATCCGCAACAACGAAAGTGACCTGATCCCGTATCTGCGGCCTGACGCTAAATCACAGGTAACGATCGAGTATTCTGACGATCACCAGCCGATTCGCATTGATACCATTGTGGTATCGACGCAGCATGACGATTTCGCCGACGACGAAACGATGCTGGCCAAGATTAAGGAAGATATTATTAACATCGTGGTACCCCGGGTTAAAGCGGCCCAGAAAGCTGAACTGCATAGTCTGTTCACCGACGATATTACGTACTACATCAACCCAACCGGTAAGTTCGTTATTGGCGGACCACACGGTGATACGGGCCTGACGGGCCGGAAAATTATCGTTGATACCTACGGCGGCAAAGGTGCCCACGGTGGTGGTGCTTTCTCGGGTAAAGATCCGTCGAAAGTAGACCGGTCGGCAGCTTACGCTACCCGCCACATTGCTAAGAATCTGGTAGCGGCTGGTCTGTGTGATCAGGTGCTGGTGCAGATTTCGTACGCGATTGGCGTAGCTAAACCCTGCGGATTATACGTCAATACGTACGGTACGTCGAAAGTGGATATGCACGACGGTGCAATTGCCGAAAAAGTATCGGAGATCTTCGACATGCGTCCCTACGCGATCGAGCAACGCCTGAAACTGCGTAACCCGATCTATTCGGAAACGGCTGCCTACGGGCACATGGGCCGTAAGAACGAAATCGTCAAGAAAACCTTCGGCTCAAACGGCAACATTAAAGAAGTTGAAGTCGAGCTGTTCACCTGGGAGAAGCTGGATTTCGTCGATCAGGTTAAATCGGCGTTCGGTTTGTAATTTCGGAACATACCAAAAACGCGAAAGCCATTCCCCAGGGAATGGCTTTCGCGTTTTTGACTAAATCAGGATTTATAATTCGTCTTCCAGCACTTCGTCCTCTTCCTCAACGCGGGATTTGGCCTGAGCGATGGTTGGACTGGATATATCGCTACGTTTCTGTTTGCAACGAACAAGTTTGTCTTTCAGGACATCCATAACGCGGTCAATGGCGCTCTCAAAGCTTTTGTCGTGTTCTTTCACGAACAGCTCTTTGCCCGGAATCGTGACGCGAACCTCGACGACCTTTTCTTTGACCTTGTTGGAATCTGCTCCGTCAAGCCTGAGAAACACTTCTCCGCCAATTATTCGGTCATGGAAGGTGTCTAACTTGTTCAGTTTAGCCTGGATGAAATCTAACAGGCTTTGATCGGCCGTAAATCGTACGGCATGAATTTGTAATCTCATTGTGTCGCCTTTTAAGTGAATTGAAACAGAACATCAATGGATTGACTAAGTTTGGTAACATAGACCACAAAGTCAATACTGGCTACGAAAGATACAACCCTGTTTCACGGGCTACTGTTTTGTAAAGGCAATGAGGGCACAGCGAGAATGATTTACACTAAGTCGTGGAACCCCCCTGCACACAAGTTCTTCGTAAAATCTAATTAGGCCGATTTGCTGGCCAAAAAAAGCTGAATAGGCCGTTTAGAACGTAACGTAATGAGGGGCCGGGTATCGACTGGCTTGGTTGACGCTGGCCGAACCGAGAACCGATGAATCAACGTAGCGAGAATGGCGTGCATCTCCATCAGTGCGAACTGATTGCCAATACAAAGCCGGGGGCCACCCCCAAACGGCAGAAAAGCATACGGATGTTTGTCTTTGCTCCAGTCGCCCGCAAAACGTTCGGGATCGAACTGCTCAGGATCAGGCCAGGTAGCCGCATCATGATGCAGAACGTACGGGCACAGGAGAACGCCCTGACTCTCCTCAATCCGATGGTCGCCCAGCTGATCCGGCCCGAATGAGAGTCGGCTCATGATCCAGGCGGGGGGGTAAAGCCGGAGCGACTCGTTAATGACCTGCGACAGATACGGCAGCGACCGAAGATCGTCGGGGGAGGGGCGGTCACGCTGGCCCAGTACCTGACTAAGTTCGGTCTGCGCTTTTATCAATACGTTGGGGTGCTGGGCCAGCAGATGCAGGGTCCACGCCAGCGAGGTAGCCGTTGTTTCGTAACCCGCCACAAACAACGTTACCATCTCATCGCGCAGCTGCTTATTAGACATTCCCTCGCCCGTCTCTTCATCCGTTGCCCGTAGATACATGTCCAGCAGATCGTCGTGATTGGCACCCGTTCTGCGTCGGTCGTCAACAATGCTGTAGATCAGGGAATCGACCGTTTGGTACGCTTTGTCGAAGGCCCGATTGTCGGGTGTCGGAACCCATTTAGGCAATTTGAGCGGATTCAGAACGCGCCGATTGGCGATAAAATTCAAATTGTTGAGCGCCGTCGAGATCTGATCAAGCTCTGGACCCAGCCCGGCCCCGAACAAGGTTTTCGTGACGATACGTAACGTAGCATCGGTAGTGGCCGTAGAGATATTGACTGGTTTAGTATGATCCTGCTTCGCCAGCCGGTCAACCCAGGCAACAGCTTCATCGATCATGGTAGTGGCCAGCGTAGCCAGCTTCTGCCGGTGAAAAGCCGGTTGCGCCAGCCGCCGTTGCCGACGCCAGAAATCGCCCTCACTCGTCAGCAGACCTTCCCCCAGAAATGCCCGAAGAATGGCGAAGGACTTTCCCCGGCCATAGTTTCGGTTATTCTCCTGCAACACCTGCTTCGTCTCTTCCGGTTTGAGCATCAGATGCGTAATTCGGCCGCCCACGTTGATCTGCACGATACGTTCGTCGCCATACTGATGCAACAACCGACGCATAAATGCCAGTGGGTCCCGGATATATTCCAGTGAATTGCCTACTACGGGTAATCCCGGATGAACAGGAATAGGGCGAGTCTTTGGGCTGATTGTATCCATAAAAAAGCCGTTCCAGGTATTAGGCTGGAACGGCAATAAATATACTAAGAACGAGACAGGAAGCCTACGAGTTAACCACTTCACCGCCGTTTACGTGGATAACCTGTCCGGTGAAATAAGACGCATCTTCCGACGCCAGAAAGACGTAAGCCGGCGCTAGTTCCGCGGGTTGACCGGGACGTTTCATCGGCACGTCCGAACCAAATTTTTCAACTTCCTCGGGCGTTTTTGTCGCTACGATCAACGGTGTCCAGATGGGACCCGGTGCTACCGCGTTCACCCGAATGTGCCGGTCGACCAGATTCTGCGACAGCGACCGGGTAAAGGCGGTAACGGCTCCCTTCGTTGAGGCATAATCGATCAGCGCTTTGCTGCCCCGGTATGACACCACCGACGTTGTGTTAATGATGCAGTCGTAGGCCTGCATGTGTGGCAGTAAATTTTTCGTCAGCCGGAACATAGCCAGAATATTCAGTTCGAACGTCTGGAGCATCTGCTCGTCGGGCATATCGGTAAATTCCTTCTGCTCAACGTGGTTAGCCGCATTATTAACCAGTATGTTGACGTGGTGATACGTACTGATGATCTTGCCGACGGCTTCCCGAATAAACGAGATACTCTTCAGGTCACCGGGAAGCAGTAGGCACAAACGACCTTCAGCCTCGACCAGCGATTTTGTTTTCTGCGCGTCCTCCTCTTCACGGGGATGATAGATGATGGCCAGATCGGCCCCTTCGCGGGCAAAATGGACAGAAACGGCCCGACCAATACCACTGTCGCCACCGGTGATGACGGCAATTTTGTCTTTTAGCTTATCCGCTCCCTGGTACGTGTCCCGAATGTATATCGGCTGAGGGTCCATTTCGTGCTCAAGCCCCGGCTGCGCATCCTGATGCTGGGGCTTGGTTTCAATTTCCATTTGATCCATAACGGTTGATTCTTTTTACTAAGCGTTGATGATGGTGCCTCCGTTAGGGTGCAGAACCTGACCTGTGATATACGATGCATCCTCCGACGCCAGAAAAACATAAGCGGGAGCCACCTCGCTGGGCTGACCGGGGCGCTTCATTGGTACGTCCTGACCAAATTGAGTCACTTCTTTGGCGCTAACCGAAGCTGGATTAAGTGGTGTCCAGATGGGGCCGGGAGCAACGGCGTTTACCCGAATACCTTTCTCCACCAGATTCGAAGACAGTGCCCGCGTAAAAGTCATGATGGCTCCTTTTGTCGAGGAGTATTCGAGAAGGTCGGCGCGGCCCTGATACGCTGTGACCGATGTCGTATTGATGATACTATCGCCTTCGTGCAGGTGAGGAACGGCCGCTTTTGTTACCCGGAAGAAGGAGTAAATATTCGTTTCGTAGGTGGCCAGAAGAGCCTCGTCTGGAATGGACTCCAGTGTCTGATGCTGTAGCTGAAGCCCGGCGTTATTGACAACAATATTCAGTTTGCCGTACTCGTTGACGGTAGCCTCAACAATCTGTTTGCAGTAAGTCTCCTGACGAATATCGCCGGGTAGGAGCAGGCAGCGACGCCCTTCGGCTTCGACCAGTTCCTTGGTTTTCTGCGCGTCGACTTCTTCGCGGTCGGTATACGAAATTGCTACGTCGGCTCCTTCCCGGGCGAAATGTACGGCTACGGACCGACCGATACCGCTATCACCACCGGTGATAAGCGCGACTTTATCTTTTAGTTTGTTAGCCCCTTTATACAGGTACCGAATCACTTTCGGCTGCGGATCCAATTCGGCTTCAATACCGGGTTGAAGATCCTGATGCTGGGGCGGAATCTTAGTTTCCATAACGTTGCTCTTGATTGTAACTGCTCTGGTAAGTCAAAAGCAACGGCGGTTGTTTGAAGAAATCTAGTGAAATGGTGGGTTTGTGAGGGAGCGATATTATGCGTAACATCGTAGCCTGAAAAACGGACAGCACCCATGAACATCAACGGCGACGCAGCTAAACAACACACCTACGATGCCATCGTCATCGGCTCGGGAATTAGTGGTGGATGGGCGGCTAAGGAGCTTTGCGAGAAAGGCTTACGTACGCTGGTGCTCGAGCGGGGCCGCGACGTAAAACATATTGTCGATTACCCAACGGCTACGTTGAATCCGTGGGAGTTAGCGCATCGGAACAAATTACCCGACGCGTTTCGACAGGAGAATCCAGTTGCGACGAAGTGTTACGCCCTGGACGAAGCAACTCAGCAGTTTTTTGTCAAGGACGCCGAGCACCCGTATGTGCAGGAAAAGCCGTTCGACTGGATTCGAGGCTATCAGGTAGGCGGCAAATCGCTGCTCTG
>Ga0265780_10005403_pt1 | contig 16212 bp, 18 predicted proteins | sample P1T30metagenome_FD_192432 | JGI IMG/M metagenome (GOLD analysis project Ga0265780, IMG submission 192432) | Plant litter microbial communities from East Loma Ridge, Irvine, California - P1 T30 | ecosystem: Environmental > Terrestrial > Plant litter > Unclassified | place: USA: California... | reverse complement strand
GCCCCTACATTGAGATGTGCCGCCCCGGCTGCCTCAGCAACACCATCTGCACCGACATCAGCACCACGGAGACGCTGCGCAACAGCCACTTCCCGTGCTACCCCTGCATCAAAGCCGAAGCCCGCGCCGAAGCTGAAGCCCGCTACCACGCCCAGCACGACGCCGTCCAAGCCGCCAACACCGCCCGCGCCAACTCTCTCCGCGAGAAGCACGCCGCCGAGCTGCGCGCCAAGGAAGAGCGCATTCGCCGCGAGGCCCGCGAGAAAGCTGCCCGCGAGCGCGAGGAGGAGAACCGCGTCAAGATGCTCAAGGAGAAGGAGGAGGAGCGCGCGAAGAAGGAGGGCGGCATGTGGATCGAGACGGGCAGTGGGAAGAAGGCCAAGGGCAGGAAGGGGAACGGCGCTCTGGCCTTTCCTGTCCTGCCGGGCTCTGCGCCGCCGGTGGGCAAGACGTTTGCGGAGGTGGGGCGCAAGGAGAATCAAGGCGGGAAGATGGTGAAGGAAAAGGGTGGGGATGTGGGTGGTCGGGCGGGCACTTGGGGTCCTAAGAAGATTCTCAGTCGCAAGGAGAATGTGGCGGTGAAGAAGTGAGTGGTCTGGATTGGGCTTGTGCTTCTGGTTGAAGCATAAGACTCCCTCCTTCGGTCGGACTGAGGGGGTGGAACAGAACTCGCTTCTTGTTCATTATGAGCTTGAAACAACTACACAAGATATCCGGTGCTTGCAAATTGCGCCTTCCACCAACTATGCAAGTGTCATGCATGCAAATCGGCAGAATATGCGGTACACCAGCGTCAATCCAACAATGCCTTTGCAATGATTTCCTTTCCTTTTCTTCTCTCCACTTTCCCTATCTCAGTGAGAATATCTACGAGTAGCGTCAAATCAATCACACTCCTCCTTTCTCGCTGCATGTTCCTACTACTAAGGCACGATTACATGATTATCAGAGGTACAAAATCCTTCAAGACCGGTTACATGATTCCACAATCTTTTGTGCTTTGCGGTGTGGGTGATTTCGACGTCGCGGATATATATACCCCGTGTTTCCACTCGTCCGCGTGCACATGTAGAACTAAGCACTGAATTTGTGACAACGCGCGCGATTTCTGTGATGGTGCATATGTGGTGCAATAGTTGCGCCCGTGATTGGTTAACGAATTAAGCAGCCATTATATTAGCTCGTCTGATCCTGATGATTTGGGACAACTATCGAAAAGCTAGCTAGACGCCGAAATCTATCGGTTTCTCACCGACTGTTGGGTCGCTTCCTGCGTGTTAGTGCCATGAGATAACAATGAGTAGTAAGGCTTGAGCTTATTTGAATGGATTTTTAATGTTTGTACATGGGATAGATGAGGCGTGGGTGCCGCGTTCTGGAACGGTGTTGGCGTGAGCTTGGGATGCGGGATGAGGTTATAGTGAAGAGACATATTGGCAGGAAACTATTATCGTTTTCATAATGTGTGCACCCCCCCTTTAATTCACTAAATAAGGAGCAGAAACATCTCTGTGCGCTCCTATTCGCAGGGACCTAGACGAGGGTCTAGATAGCTATTGATAGATGTCACTTTTAGACTGAACTAGAGGATTCTAACCTCTTAAAAGGCTGCCCGCTTATACTATCATTAGTCATATCATCATTCGTTATAGATCCTTGTTGCGTTGTATTTTTTAGGGTGGTGCATATCTTTTGAAAGGCACTAATAAGACTACTCGTTGAGATCATTCCCCCTTCCTTGTGAGATTCATCATCATTCAACTCGAGACGCCGGAGTCGCAAGCCTGGTGACGGAGACGAAAGAGCTGGGTGTTTTGAGGAGTATGTGGCAGGTGTCAAGAGGGCATGTTGACGGCGCTTGGGATAGTCTCACGACGGTTTTCGCATGCAAGAGTTGGAGTATAGCGCGGGGTTTGCACGAAGGTGGGTTCGGTATTGCCAGGGCGCGTTACACAAATCGACGCCGCTCGCAATCCGCAATGCAAAGTTGATTAAGATAGCGGTGTGTGTTCGCTAAAGAAAACTCTTCGGTCCCCAATGCTGCTCAGCGTGGTGTCGTTTTGTGTACGACCGGCTCTCACCTTCACCCTCGGCTGACAAACGCGGCTGATACGAGATTGCGGGATCGGCGATATCTGGGTTTCGTCCGTCTACTGCGACTCATCAACTACACCAATTTCCATACCTACGCCAACCCGAGAGAACCGACCGCAATGTCTACCAGATTCGCGGAAGCTGGTCCGCCGACGGACTTCATTCGACTGATCTCGGCTAGTTTGGTAGGCATCACTTGCTTCTTGTGCCTCGAGATTATCGTGCGCTTGCTCCTACGATGCACGCGCCTCAGTCTGTACTTTTGGGCTTGTCTCATTGACATCTGTGCCATCACGCTACACGTCGTCCTGGCTATTCTCATCAATCTCAGGGAGATGCATCCCTATATTGGCATACTGGTACTTGTCGAATGTAGTTGGGGCATATTTGTGGTTGGACAATCCATTGTGCTCTACTCGCGACTCGATCTGGTCATGAAAAACAAAAAGCTCGCGCGGTACGTCCTATGGACGATCATCTTCACGGCAGTCATCTTTGGACTTCCAACCGTCATCCTCGAAATCGTTGCGGTAAGTCGGTACCTCTCTACTTCACGCACCTGCTAATTCACAGACAGGATTCTGACACGAGCGCTCACAAATTTCTCAGAACGCTTTCCATCCTCAGCACCGTGCAACTCGCCGTATTCTTCCTGCAGGAAACAGCAATCGGAATCCTCTACATCCACGCCACTGCCTCATACCTCAAAAACCGTGTCTCCCTCGGCGGTCACCGCGCAGGCACACGCCGCGTCCTATACAACCTCATCGCCATCAACATTTTCATCATACTACTCGACAGTAGCTTGCTCTATGTCTGCTATGCGCGCTCTTCCCACATTCTAATAAAGGGATTTTACAGGGTCACGGTCTACGTCATCAAGCTGCGCACCGAATTCACGATACTGAACCAGCTGAAATCCACCTTAGACGGCGAGGATTCTGGTCACCACCTGATCCATACGACGCGTCTGCCACCGAGCGATGAGGAGATAGGCGCACAAGGACTTCGACGCCGAGGAAGCGGTATAGAGTTAGTGCTTCGCACCGGGATCGAGAAGAAAGTGGTGTTTACGATGACGAGTCATGCGGAGCTTAGGGATCCGGACAAGCGAAGCTCGACGAGGTGATGCTTGGATATCTCTATGGGGATCATTGGGTGGAGGAGCTTCTACACGTCTGGATAGAGGTGCTTGGTCGGCTGTGAAACGCCTATGTTAGATCATCTTCGAGAGTACTGTTCGACCATCAAGGATGCGTATAGATCAAGCTCAAATATAGCGACGTCTTGATGCTCTCGCGATGATTTCAATGTGCATGGGACCCAATCTATAGTGACATAATGCTGCCCTCGATGCTTTGAATTCTGCAGTCGCACCGATCTTGCCACACGCCGTCAGAGTTACCGGTATCATGGCACAGTATCGTGATATACTCTTGAAGATGCATACACCCAGCTCTTGGGCAAATTCGAGATCAAAGTCGAATAGGCGTACTAATTCAGGTTCTGTGCAAGGGATTCACGCACTCGATCGCATTCAGATTCCCTCTTGCTTCTCTGCACGTGAGTCAAGCGATTAGGCTACCTAAAGCTCCTCCACGGCTGTAAAGTTACACAAGACACCTGCCTGCGAAGCCATATCCAGGCAGCGTCTTCAAAAGTAGAGTACCTATTATGCCACCAACAATAACACACACACTTCCCAGGCACCCGTTTAGCTTCAGGGTCACTTTGATATCGTGCTATTGTTCCTTATTGTCTTCACAAGCACCTACATAGATGCCTCATATGCTATTATGTCTTCAATTCCTATTATTCCTTCAACAACAATAGCCACTTAGCGCTGCAGCCTTGCAGAGGAGAGGCATAAATAACGTCGCTGCCACATACCTCATCTCTCCAACAATACCATCAATCTCTCTTTAAACCCACACAAAGACGACCACCAACCTCTCTTCAGAGCTACGCAGTCATAACTACCAACTATCAGAACCCTCTTCCACCCTCCAACGAAAGCTAACCTACGCAAAGCAACATCACCCAAAGCAACATCACCCAAAGCAACATCACCCAAAGCAACATCACCCAAAGCAACATCACCTCAAGGACCATGCCTTCGCCCTCAACGACTTCAGGCACTGCCAACGCGCTGCCCACTGAGTCGCTGCCGCCCATCAAGCCCTACTGCGTCATCACCTTCAACTACTGCCGCCATGGCCGCCACGACTTCGACGAGGTCCACCTCTCCCCCGAGGTGTGTACGTGTCACTGGTTTGCCGCTGTCAGGGTGCTCAGGACCACCGTCACAGATTGCTGCAAATGCTGAGCCGAGCTAAGCTGACGATAGGCAGGAATCGGGATCGGAGTATGAGAGGTGGGACTGGGAGAGGTGATTGGGTTCGGGACATACTACATACTATGATATCAGGGAGGGAATGAATGGATTGAAGTATACCTTGATCTACTCTGTGTTGTGTTGTCGTGAGAGTTCTCGGAGGTTCTGGTTCGTGTGGTGGGGATGTGGGGATGGATTGAGTGGTATATCGAGTAGATATTTGCGGTTTCAGAGTGTGGAGGATCACAGCGACGGAACACTTGAACTGCTAAGCTGACTGTGTGCAGGGATTGGGATTAAGATATGAGGCTTAGGGTAGATACTCCAAGAGAAAAGATGAGTGAATATATTTATGAAATGAAGTACACCTTGCTTTACTTTGTGTTGATTGTTTGAGGGGTCATGTGCGGTCGTGAGAGTCCTTAAAGGTTTCAATCCGCGCGGTAAGCATATATGTATAAATTCGATTGTATCGAGACCGATTATTGCCAAGATATTGGGCTGTCTGGCGTGCAGTGAGGACGTCCAAGCACCGCTGTGACATCTCCAATTACACTGACTCATGAACCCATTACGTATCTATACAAGTGACACAATCATCTAAATCCTTCTAAGCACCGCGAAAAAACCCTCACCGAACTGGCCGACTCCCTTCTCCAGTCCCCGAATGCACAAACTCATGCCCAGCCACGCAAAACCCTACCCGACCCGGCTTACCCTGCAAGCCACTAAGAAAAGTCCCACAAACACCATCAAAGCATGGAGGAAATGTTGATGCCGACAGTAGTGCATGTAATTGCCGTTGACGCATGTTGCAGAACCAACCATTCGCCACGTACGTGTATTCGATGAGACTTCGTGCCTCGTCGACTCGGTCGAGCACAAGAAGACACTCCGCTAGGCCTTGGACCCCCGCAGCTTTGGGGTTTCCGTCTTCTCAGGCCATAGAGCAGCAACGGGCTTTGTATGGGCGAAACGTTTCTCGGGGAACTTCGAAGGATACAATCACATACTGCAAAAGTACGAGGTGGGTTTGCGATATCTCTCCAAATATCATTCTTTCCGTGCATTCTGCAGGCTCGATGCCGGAATGCAGCATGCCTTTGTGCATTCACACATGAGCGTTTCTGTCTTTCGTAGAATCCCGAGCTTCTGTGGTTCCGCACGTGACGACATCGCTGCGCTCATGCTCAGTCACCTTCGCCGCGACCGCCTCAAGCGTCTCCACTAACATCATGAGGTCACGTAGATATTTGAAAATACCCCACAATGGAGCTAAAGATAGGCAGCCCTGTCGGCCTGGCCGCTGCTATTGTAGTGCTATAGCCTGCAAACGAGCGATTCAGGCAGGGGCCATGCTATTGTGATCGAAACTAAAGGCCATTGTCGAGCATGGACAATAGCTACTAGCGTGGCTGCCTCGCGCAGAGGGCCATAAGTATCGTGAGAGCGAGGCTGGAGTTACTACTTGCTCTCTACAACAACGGTCACTCAACTCTACTCAACTACCTTCGCCCGTTACTATCAGACACTCAAGTTCAACCAACGCCATTACCATGCCTTCCTCATCAGACAAAGTCCCAAGCTCTTCAACGGCATGCCGTAAAGTCTGGGCTACGTGTGCGGCTTCTGTGTGCTCCAATATCATCATCATATCTGAGCACCATGACCGCGACGGAAATTGCAAGTGCAAGCAAGGAGAACCCAGTGGCACGAAACAACAGGCACATTCCTACAACTGCGAAATCTGTAAGAAGGAGCAAGGTCAGCACGTCGCGTCGAACTGAGACATGCCTCTCTTCTGCTTCGATGACCAGCGTGAGACCTCGCTTGGGTAAGTCTCTCTTTTTGCTTCATTGACGTGCATTTGCTGACAAATACCTGCAGGCACACTTGCTTCAAGCAAGCTCGGAAGCTGAATCAAGAAGGGATTGAGGGCGGCGTTGCGAGTCTCTGCATCCTCGGCGAAGGATAGCGGGTTGGGCAGACTCTCGCCCATCTGATCAAAGTGGCACGGGACACATAGGATGGACACATTAGTGCCAATGAAATTTTTTCATATTAAAATCCATTTGTTGTGAATGTGCATTATGGAGACTGTCGCAGTGATAAAAGCTCATGTCAAAAACGCATCACGTGTTTATCGTTGCCACACCCCACTTTGCGCTCATCAGTTTAACGCACTCTTCCAAGCGCATCTCTGCGCCCCTATGACGCACATGACCTTGTATCTTAGTCGCAAGTGTAGGATTGATGATAAGGCACCGATGTCCCGCAAGGCAAAATCTCGTAAGCTGTGGTTCCTCGAGTTTAGGATAACACGCTTGACAGAAGAACCAGAAGCAATACCGGCAGATATAGGCGGAATGATCGCCTTCGAGCACTATTCTACAGCCATTGCACCTCCATCCTGATTCGGCTTGGACTTGTTGAATGAACACCAAGCCATCGTCGCTAAAGCCCAGTGCGATGAGACTGACGCCAAACATCCATGTACCTACTTTTTTATGTGCACCGAATTTTTCTAGCATGTTCAAACATGCTGCCCAGTAAGGTCTTAAGGTAGAGATTGCATCCTCGATTGATCCTGCCAGCCGCTGTAGCAAGGCGAGGTACAGGATGGTGTCTTCTCCTCGAAGGACTTTCTCTTCCATATCCAAAGGCCGAATGCCGGCACGAAACAAGTCGGAAACTTTCCTGAGCTGAAGGTCTTCAGAGTCTTCCTTGCCGGCCTCAAGGGCACGTCGAACGGCGGAACAGCAGAAGTCTTGTGCAATAACCTTTTTACATTTTTCGAGGTCGTGTATGGGTACTGAGTGCGGTATACTGGCGATTGCAACAATTTCGTCGATGAGAAACTCGGCTTTGACGAATTCATGGTCGTATTCGCTGTACAACCTGGCGAGGCTGAGCTTCAGTACGAGTACAGAAAGGTGGCTTCTTCGTGAGGCCATGGCGATAGCTGCCTCGTATGCCTGCGCGAGCCATCCCAGCGTCCCGGTCCGTTTCGCAGCAGTGGCAGCCATGGTAAAAAACTCTACGGGTTGTCCATCGGGCCACATGTTGTCTTGTATATATTGCGTAAGACGATTGTTTCCTTCCGCATCTTTGCTGGATTGGAGACTTCGGAACAAGTCGTGAGTCTCCAGCCACCGGCCATCCTCAATGGATTCGGCAAGTAGAACAAGATAACTCATGACTGCCCACTCTTGAATCTCTGTAGTTTCTGCGGCTTTGCGGTAGTACTTCATGGCTGTTTCTTTGCTCCCGCTGTGATGATGGGTGCGCGCAATGATTTGATAAGATATGCAGAGCTTCTTGCACAGCGCCGCAACGTTCTCTCCACGCGCGACGGTAGCCTCAATACTGCGGATCAAGATATTGACGTTTGTGAGCTCGAGATCTATTACATTGGTCGCGTAACCCTGATTGCGATATGCCGTAGCGAGACCAGTACGAGCTTCCACAAGATTGTAGTCGAGCTCTAACGCACGTTCAAAATAGCTCATTGATTCCACCGCGTGCCCGCAGTTTCGCAAACATATGGCCAATTTTCGATTCCACGAAGCATTTCTTTCGAGTCCTGCCCAGTGCGCAGCTTTAACAATAGTGTCTGGCGAAAGCTTCTCCGGGAGGGTGTCGAGAGTGTCGTCATCTTCGATCAATGCTCTGATTTGAGCAACAACAGTGAGCGCCGGCTGAACTAGCCAGTCACCATGTAGTCCCTCTTTGGCATGGATTCCTGCAACTCTACGAAAAATTGCTTGTGGTTCTTTCAGGCAGTCGATTGCCCAAGTTACACTGGGTGTAGGAAGATGTTTTGCATCGATGTCGTCCATACTCGCAATGAACTCAGCTAAAAAGGTAACTTTAGATGAGTCGTAGAAAGACCAGGGCACGTTGTACGACCATCTGCAGACCACATCTTGCTTATCCAGGAAGTTATTGAGGAGAGCCAGCACTTCGGTCCTGATGACCTTATCACTGGTTTGTTGTGTGATAGACTTTGATTCTAGATTCGAAAGATCTTGGAGCTCATAGACTTTTCGAAGGTGCTCAAACCAGCTTTGCCTTGCATAAGGTTGCAGTGCAGTTGACGTATCGAGCCATGCACCTTCTCCGGGCTCAACAAACACTTGTAGAGTGGTCCTCAACAGGCTTATCTCCGCTTCCAGACGAATAACACCAACAGGAGTTGCTGTCTTGCGCTTGGAGAATTTGCCTGCACCCTTCCGAAAGTACTCGGATATTGAAGCATGAGCAAATGTGACTGTCGTAGTCTCTGGTATGGAAGCCCGATGCGCTGAGACTTGTTGTGCTTGTAACGTTGCCGTAGAAAGTCCATCATCCCGGATGACATCGAGAAGTGTTGAATAGGTGGTCCTAATTTTGTTTTCGAGGGATAGTACTTTGCTCGCGGTCGGAGACAGTCGTCTCAGTACCGCATCCATCTCCGCCAACATCAACGGACGGCAGGCACAGGATAGCCAGGCTAAAATCGTATTAAACTCTTCGACTTCTCTTCCCATAAGCATGGAGCTGTATACCTTCAACATCTCGGTGATCATGTCGTCAATTCCTGTTGGTGCGGTGTCGAGACTGGCGCGTATGTCTTCCTCGGTTGTTTGCCATTTCAGGATTTCCAGCATGAGGTTCGCCCATAAAAACATGCCTCCCGCTTTTGCCTCAATGCTAGATTGAATGTAGCTCTTCAGATCTTGTGATTCGCCGTGGAGTTGTAAGCGACGCGCTATACCTTCCTCCACAAACCTCGATAGGTCTTCTTTGTTCTTGTGTGACTCAATATGTATCGTTGCCATGGCAGCTGTCAAGTTATAAGCCGCGACTTTGATAGAATGTGTGAGATGTGGTCGACCGAGGAGCAGAAGACTAATGTGCAGACCTGCGTTATCTGACTCACTTATTAGTCACTTGTACGACCTTAAGTAGTATTGCCCCTCGGTGACGCGTAGACCCTCTTGAATGTAAACTTGTGAATGACCCAACACGTTCGTTTGCACAAGGTCATTGAATACCGTGACTGACTCGGGCGGACTGCGTCACCTGTAATAACATACCTTTCAAGTCTGAAAGAAGTTTGAGAAACTCCGAGCGTCCATACTCGCCATCGTTCTCTGTTTCATCAAACCCGTCTATGACTAGGTACAGCGAAGTTTGAGATAGACCAGCAAAGTAGCTCAAGAACAAGTTCCTCCATGCACTAGGAAGAGTTTCTATGTCTCTAGTGGATCGGCAATTCGAAGTTACATGGTCCGTGTAAGCAGAGTCTAAGCGGGTGACTTGCCAGGCGATATCCCTCAGAGCTTGATGAAATCCGCCAATGCGAGTATGCGCATCGTTTTTACTGAGGAAGTAAAATCCCACAACGCTATCGCGAAAGCCATCTAGCCCATTGGCAATATTTGACTGGATGAGAGAGATGACAGCGCTGGCTAGGAAGGTCTTGCCGCATCCTGGACCACCACATATCCAGAGAAGTGAACAATGTCCTCGTATCCACGACTGAAATGCGGGTTCTGACAGAAGCCAACCGCCAGTGCCAGCGACACGATCGCGCAGAATCCCCTCCATTCTGTCTGCATTGGGCTGGGACGGCAGTAATATGTTGTACACGTCGTTATCGCATTTCGTCTGATGTTGCTTTTGGAGGACATCCATGATGGAATGGGTCATGTGGTTCATATCGCCAATATCGGCACCAATCTTGCTCGTATGCTTCTGCATGCTTTCCACTCTCATCGCCGTCTCCGCCGTCTGGCTCACGACCGTTCCTACGTTGGTGTGGATGTGCTCAACTACCAGTGCAGTGCCATGTCGGACTTGTCTTTCTAGGCGCTTACGTAGTTCGATCATTTTCTGATCTTCGCCTTGTAGTAGCCTCGCGAAGTATTCTTTCCATCGCCTTCGTGCGATCGCCTTTGTAGAATATCCGATCATCTCGAGGAGGGTAGCGAGGATGTTTGCGAAATTCTCTTCAAGTTCAGGGGACGTATGCTCCAAGTTGTGGATGTTGAAGCGTTCCATCACAGCCTAAGTATTGTAAGAAGTAGTCTACATGTGTTGCTTCTTGCTTACTGCAAGTGTCTCGAACAGATCGACAATGCGGTCATAGTGGGAAGACACATTCTGAGCTGATTTTATCAAGAGTGCAGCGGCACCAAGACATGCCCCAGCAGGCGGGCAGCCAGCGGAAGCGCCTGCGGCGAAGATTGCACTGAGCTTTTCCACTGGTGTAAAAGTTTTCGTCAACTGCTCATAAATCTTCTTGTCTTGCTCTCTGAAGCTTACGAACTTGTTGTTCTCCTGGTCGATGTAGGCGCGCAAGTCGGTCACCTTAGTCCAATTTGCGAACATGGTGACATGAAGTCGCTTCCCAGTTTTCTGCTCATATCGCCTTTGCCCCTCCGCAAATATAATCTCGAATCTGGATTGATTTTTTGCCATTTTACAGCGCCGTAGGTCAGACTTTGATAAAGGAAAATGAAAGAAGACGGAGCTTGTTCATGAGCGTGGGAGAGTCACTTGAACACGCTGTGTATCGTTGAACCAAAGCGGTGCACTGGTTGAGCAACCTAAGAGCTCTCACAAGTCTTTATCGAGAGATCATAGGCGCTTATTCGTGGCTTGAGTCGTTCGATGCACTACATGAAAATGCGTTTTTTTCTGTGGCCAATGCAGTGCAGCACATTGAGAGCTTTAGATGTGCATGCCTACAGATGTGTTGATGCTAGTGTATGGCTGTACATACCCAACCACTCTTGTTCTCATCTGCACCATGGGAGTCAGCGCGCCAAATTGCGAGGTTGCGTTGTCTCATTTACAGCATGAAAAGGAGGGACCAAACCTCGCGTCATCGCTGTCGAACGGCCACAATAACACCGATGCGCTGAACAACCGTCACATCATGGGTAAGCCGATATCCTTTCGATAGCTAATTAGCATGTTGCAAAGCGCTTAGAAGAATATTGAGGACAAGCAGGCCTTCTTTCTGGAGTCCCGTCTGCTGGCGCTGTTCCGACATCGCACGAATTGTCGTAGAACCTGGTCCTGCATGAAAAATGTATCCCAGCACCTTCAAATCGATGGGAAACAAGCAAAAAGCCAGGGAAGATACACGAACCCTGCGTAAAGTGTAGGGAAGCAGCAATATGAATCTATGGAACAAAGTGGACGATGTCTCCGTGATACTACGTTATTTGAATGGCGACCAATTCCAATAGAGCACCACTCAAGCAGAGTGTGTCGGAGACTCAAAGAGCAACGGAATCACTCTTTTGGAGTATACTGCTCCATGCACAAGAAACCGTCTGGCGCCTACAACTTGCTAGAGACAGCTCGCGATGCTCTGATGAGCCGGCTGGTCAGTGATCGTGTGGCTAGAGACTGCCTCAACAATAACAGGGTAATAAATACTTCGTTTTGGGATCGAATGGATCGGTAACAACGCTCGTGATGGCACCACAATACGAGAATCTGTTGTCCAAAGGCAGTAGTGCATGTAAAAGGCAATATCAGTACATTGCTGATACACGCGTGTTCATGCCGTCCGCCTCAATAGCTTTCGTTCTACTTGCAATCATTTGTCTCATTTGCGAAAGAGAACATGACCTTGCCCGTAATAACCGAGGTTAGCCTACCCGCCGACTCCAGTATATCCTGCGCCGTCTTCAATAAGAGAAAGTCTGTTCTAGGGAGTGACGCGAGTGTGACCACGAAAGGAATATGTTCTTCGTTCCCCGTCACCCCGAGGTGTACGGGATCTGCCTGATTGGCACACCTTAGGCTGATGACTGGAGGACGGCGGCGAATGCGAGGGAAGAGATGCCAGGCTGGGAAGGTCGCTTGAATCTGGCAACGGTGAGACTTGGTACGTGAGAGGAGAGGGGAGAGGTACTGACGTTGGCACCTCATCTCGATATCGGGGCGAGATGTTCTCGTGTGGAAACACAAGAGGGCATTGGATCGGGCGCCTGATAATATGGTCTTGTTGACTCACTCCGTACATACTGCAGAGTTTGCAAAGCTAGCATCGTGCTTTGCTTTAGTTGTCTGCTTTCTGATATTCCACCCTTGCTCGTTGGCGGGGCTTGATTATGCACGACGACCGTACTTCTTCGTGTAATCGTTCCGAAAGCAATCTTCGTTGTATTAGCCATCGTATGCTGGACCAAAATGTCCTATAGCACGATAGGATTAGACAAATATTGAAGCGAAGCCAGAAGAATAGTGCTTACCGGGCTAATGTAATCCACGAGTGATTGCCCTTGAAAGTCGTTAGGCGGATCTATTGCCCACTCATCCGTCATTGAGATGTCACTTCGAGGTACTTCTGGATGTGTTCAATGAAGCGCCGCGCTGAATTCACTTGCAGTTCATTGATCTCAACCTCCAACCTGAAAATCGCAGAGCCAGACGATAGCAGTGAAACGTTTGGGATCCGTGGCCTAAGAGTCTACACCTGGCATGCAGCTACTTTGTAGCGGACGTTCAGAGTTCGGCGAGATCTCATTCCATCATGCCGGGCGTGTCTCAGGTAGGAGTATACGGTTCAATACCATACGTACTGACCGCTCTGGTGCTCGGACGTAAACTGAAACATCCACGCCACAACGCAGGCCCCGCGACGCCTCCCCAACCTTGGACAGCTTGGTAGAATAGGAATTGTCCATGTATGCGGCTGCACAGCGGTCATAAGAGTTCCATTTGGTTCATCCTAGAGCCGCCAAACATCTTGCAGCCGACTATCTATTTGCGCATATGAGCCAGAAGTCGAGATTTTCCTGCGTGAAGTCGATCTATATGTTGCCATGGCTGCAGAGATAGTCTTCCGCATCTTCATCAAGCTTGAATTCACCTTCTCGTGCGTCCTGTAAAATGACGTCTGTGAGGAACTGAGGAGCTGACCTGTCGTCTTCCATTCTAGAACGTCTCACCATTCCTGATCCACTTCTCGGCCACATTTATTGTTTGCGATGACAACCGTGACAAGGCCTGAATCACCGGTTGCTCCGAAGTAATCATCTTTCTCACAATAGGCTCGAATGTCTCGTATTGCAACCACTTTATCTCGGTCAAATTTCGCTGGTTGACTTTTCTCGACCCTGGAAAGCTCGCTCAGCATCGACGATTATCTCACGCGGAAGGGCTGTTCGGGACCTGAAGAAGGAATTGTTCTAGACACAGGACGGCTGTGCAGGTCGAAAAGGTGATAAGTGACCGGCCCGGGCGGCGATGATAGCCGTAAGATCACGTGGTATCATGAAAATCGTTATCGATAACGATGAAAGTCTTGGCAGAGCTTGCTTAGCGCCTCTTATTTCGGCAGTGACCAGTTGCCGAACGTCGGAAAATTGTTGATCGGACGTCCAGCGTGCGACGATGTCGTTGAAGCATTCCTTCAGCTGGTCTGTCAGGTTACCAAAACTGGTGAACGTTCCGAGGGCTCCAGTGTTGTCCGAGGATCGCTTGCACCTGGCTCAAGAAGGTTCCACGGTGCCCAGGTGACGCTACAGCAGAATGAATATGAAGTGGCTCCGTCAATGGGTGGATGTAAGAAAAGACCTACGGTTACTCTCGCCCGTGGTGACCGCCAGAAATCGCGAACGCAATCATGTTCGGAGTAGCCGAAGACCGCGTGGCAGTACTCCATAATAGCCAACCACTCACATGGAAGAGATTGCATGCAGGCTGTGTTTCCACGCTTTCCAACAACCTGGAACCACTCAACATACAGACATGCGGAAACAATGGCGAGTGGCATATGTTCCAGCACCCAATTCTTCCGCAAACTGCAACGTAGAGCACGAAAAAGAGCCGGGGCCCTGGACAGAGGCCAACTTTGAAGGTTAAGGTCCTTCCACAAGGCATCTTCAATTCGATCGACGCTCCGCTTGCACCGGTGTGTTAGATGATCGCTGAACGCGCGTTAGTCCTGGGAGAAACAGCGGTAGTGAAGGACCATGACAACTATGACCGGCACTTCACTTCAGAAGACATACGTCGTACTTCATGCCGACCACGAACCTACCAAGAGAATGGTAGACTGTAAGGCCCGATGCATTGTGGGACACGTCGATGAAGCCTAGGTAATGCAGTGCTCGGCACGCCTGATGCTTAATACTTGGCCGATGCTTCAAATGGTGCTGCTCAGCTGTTGTGGGGCTAGGCAGAGTAAGGTAAATATACTACCTAGTGTACTTGATCGAATCATGTCCAAGAAGTATGTGGGACCCAAAGCTGATGTGACAGACCTAAAAGGAAGGAGCTGACTACGCTCGACGTGTATATGGAGAAAGTAATGTGACGCGTGTAATCGAGTTGTGCTTGCTGTAGGGTATTCTAATTCCGAGTGTTGCTATCAGTATTTGACATGACCGGAGGCAGTTCAATGGTCGCGTATGGATAACTTTGTCGCCATGTTCTCAATGATTCCATGGATCCGAGTGTGGTGCATTTCTGGCGACTTTCAGGGTAAGCGACCACAATGCGATCGACAGCATCCTGACTGACTCGTGGATATATGCCGGTTTGCGGGATTTGATGACCGCGCGGCACAGATCGGTTCAATGGCCGCAGAGAGAAGACGACTCCAAGATGAGATTGTGCTTCCGCGGAAGTAATTTTTTCGCAAATCTTCCTTCTTGACAACAGGGTTTTGGCTGACTGAAGACACGATGAATTAGCTGTTCAGAGTGAAGGTATATGCATGTTGTATGAGTGGAGCCCCGCGTAGCGCGTATGATATATTCTCATGCTGAAATGCGTGTCGCGATTCGCGCTCGTTATTTACGGCCGTTGCAGGATGATGTGGAGGGCGAAGAAAAACTCGTCATGGTGTTGAAGATTTTACAGTATCATGATCGGCGCAACAACCGCTATCGGCTCGGTCCAAGCTTGAGCCGCCGTAGCGTCGAGGCTAGCAAGGCCTGCCGCTCCTCTCTGAAGCAATCCGTTGAGCTACCACCTCCTTGTAAGGAAATGCGTCGGAACATTCCACACATTCCATGCATCTCGGTCGCTCGGATGGAGGTGACAAGCTAACTAATGCCACCTCCCGCTCATAGTAGGCGACGCGCATCAGCCTCTCAAATCGTACTAACCGATGTACGACCGAGGAGATGAAGCCGGACTCGCTCTTTGGCCCGACCCATATTCCAACAAAACGCCCTGTCCCACTCACCGCCTGCAAGGTTACGAGTTTGCCCTTGAACTTAACGACTGCGATATCGTCCTCAAGGGTTTCTTCTCATGCGTGGTTTGCAGGGTTCATGGAATGTTTTTCGGCTTCCATCAGGCTTCTAAACTGACGCGATTCAACGTAGCGAGCCCAACAACGCCACAAGTCTAAGAGGCGTCCTCCGCTACATTCATAATTGGCTGGCTTGCGCATGCTTGAACAGGGAAGGATCGCCGAGGAACATCCGCACCTCCGCCTTTTCTGTGCGTCAGCCGCAAGTTCTATCATTACGACATCAGCATCTGTTCGTTGAGACCACGCGCCATCATTGTGGAAGACCCGGCTGTGAACTTCCCCCGTAATTCTCTCCGTTCTCCTGCGTGGCCCACATCATCTTTTGCTGCTGTTGGAACATTATCGATCAAGCTTTCCAATGACGGTTTAACGATCCGACCCGATGCCTCCTGCGCATCCTCATTCGCCATTCTGAAAACCGCTTAGTCATTTCCATAGTCCCAGCGATGGATGTAGCTCCTCGAAAAGGCACGCGACGGGCATGTGACCCTTGCTCCGTTCGCAAGGTTCG
>Ga0265780_10005402_pt1 | contig 16213 bp, 18 predicted proteins | sample P1T30metagenome_FD_192432 | JGI IMG/M metagenome (GOLD analysis project Ga0265780, IMG submission 192432) | Plant litter microbial communities from East Loma Ridge, Irvine, California - P1 T30 | ecosystem: Environmental > Terrestrial > Plant litter > Unclassified | place: USA: California... | reverse complement strand
CTCGTCGTCGTGGAGCGCGTGAGGAACGTGGCGCCCGATGCGAGGTCGCGGAAGACGATCTGCTTGTACTCGGGGTGGATGTCGGTCTTCATGATCGTCCTAGGTCTAGCGGTGGATGGTGGTGTGACGTTCAGGGAGGCGAGGCGCACGTGTGCGCCGGGCCAGCTGTCAACGATACCAGACCCGAGGGCCGGATCGGAGGAGGCGTGGGTCAGCGGGCGGAGCGCGCCGTGTACCGGCCGTCCTCGGCGGTGACCTCGAGCTCGACGCCGAACGTGGCGCCCAGGGTCTCGGCCGTGACGACCTCGGCGATCGGGCCGGAGGCGACGACCGAGCCGCGGTCGAGCAGCAGCGCGTGGGTGAAGCCGCGCGGGATCTCCTCGACGTGGTGCGTCACCATGACGATGGCCGGGGCGCCGTCGGACTGCGCGTAGCCGGAAAGCATCCGCAGCAGCTCCTCGCGGGCGCCGAGGTCCAGGCTGGCCGCGGGCTCGTCGAGCAGCAGCAGCTCGGGGTCGGTCATCACGGCGCGGGCGATCTGGACGCGCTTCTGCTCGCCGTCGCTCAGCTCGCCGAAGGTGCGCTCGGACAGGTGGTCGAGGCTCCACTCGTCGAGGACCCGGTGGGCGCGGCGCACGTCGACGTTCTCGTACTCCTCGTTCCAGCGGCCCGTGACGGAGTACGCGGCGGTGAGGACGACGTCGACGACCTTCTCCTTCGCCGGGATGCGGCGGGCGATCGTGGTCGAGGCGAAGCCGATGCGGGGGCGCAGGTCGAAGAGGTCGACCGAGCCCAGGTCTCCCCCGAGCACCTCGGCCGTGCCGGAGCTCGGGTGGGTCTGCGCGGCCGCGACCTGGAGCAGGGAGGACTTGCCGGCGCCGTTCGGACCGAGGACGACCCAGCGCTCGTCCGAGTCGACCGTCCAGCTGAGCGAGTCGACGACGGGCACGCCGCCACGGAGGAGGGAGACATCGGTCAGCTGCAGGACTGTAGGCATGGTCGACAGCCTATCGACGCAGGGACTCGTACACCTGGAGGGTGCGGTCCGCGATCCGTGACCAGGAGAACTCGCTCTCGGCCCGCATCCGCCCGGCCCGGCCCATGAGGCGCGCGAGGCCCGGGTCGGAGACGACCTCGGTGAGGATCCGGGCGAGGTCGGCGACGAACTTCTCGGGGTCGAGAGGGGTTCCCGTGCCGTCCTGGGCCTGGTCGAGCGGCACGATGCGGCCCGTGAGGCCGTCCGCGACGACCTCGGGGATCCCTCCGGTGTCGGAGCCGACGACGGGGACGCCGCACGCCATGGCCTCGAGGTTGACGATGCCGAGGGGCTCGTAGACCGACGGGCAGACGAACGTGGTGGCCGAGCTGAGCACGGCGCTGAGCTCGTGGCGCGGCAGGATCTTCTCGATCCAGACGACGCCGGTGCGCTCCTCCTGCAGCTCGCGGACGAGGCCGCTGACCTCGGCCATGATCTCCGGGGTGTCGGGGGCGCCCGCGCAGAGCACGAGCTGCACGTCGGCGGGCAGCAGCTTGGCCGCGCGCAGGAGGTACGGGAGGCCCTTCTGCCGCGTGATGCGCCCGACGAAGACGACGGAGGGGCGGTCGGGGTCGATGCCGAGTGCCCGGACGACGTCGGCGTCGTCGACCCTCTGCCACGCGTCCAGGTCGATGCCGTTGTAGACGACGCTGACCTTCTGCTCGTCGATGCCCGGGTACGAGCGGAGGATGTCACGGCGCATGCCCTCGCTCACGGCGATGACGGCGTCGGCCGTCTCGTAGGCCTGGCGCTCGATCCAGCTGGAGACGCGGTAGCCGCCGCCGAGCTGCTCGGCCTTCCAGGGGCGGAGGGGCTCGAGGCTGTGGGCGGTGAGCACGTGCGGGACGTCATGGAGCATCTGGGCCAGCTGCCCGGCGGCGTTCGCGTACCAGGTGTGGCTGTGCACGATGTCGGCGCCCGCGACGTCCTGGGCGATGCGCACGTCGGTGCCGAGGGTCCGGAGCGCCCCGTTGACCTGCGCCAGCTCGGCGAGGTCGGCGTAGCCGGTCGTGTCGGGCTCAGGGTCGACGTCTCCGAAGGCACGGACCTGCACCTCGATCGACTGCCTCAGGGCCTTGGCGAGCTCGACGACGTGGACGCCGGCGCCTCCGTAGACGTTCGGCGGATATTCCTTCGTGATGACATCGACTCGCACGATGTTCACCGTAGTCGCGCGCCGCAGAAACGTGCCATTCTGGCGACATGGCATCAAAGAAGATCTTCGGCATCGTCCTGGCGGGGGGCGAGGGCAAGCGCCTCATGCCCCTCACCGCTGACCGGGCGAAGCCCGCGGTCCCCTTCGGCGGCAACTACCGCCTCATCGACTTCGCGTTGTCGAACCTGATCAACTCGGGCCTGCGGCAGATCGTCGTCCTGACGCAGTACAAATCGCACAGCCTCGACCGGCACGTCTCGCAGACCTGGTCGATCGAGGGCCTGCTGGGCGCCTACGTCGCCTCGGTGCCCGCGCAGCAGCGGCTCGGCAAGCGCTGGTTCGCCGGCAGCGCCGACGCGATCCTGCAGAGCCTCAACCTGCTCCGCGACGAGAAGCCCGACATCGTCGTCGTGGTCGGCGCCGACCACGTGTACCGGATGGACTTCTCGCAGATGATCGAGGCGCACATCGCGTCCGGCGCGGGCGTCACGGTCGCGGCCATCCGTCAGCCCATCTCCCTCGCCGACCAGTTCGGCGTCATCGAGGTCGACGGCGACGACCCCACCCGCATCGGCCGGTTCCTCGAGAAGCCGACGGACGCGACGGGCCTGCCCGACTCCCCCGACGAGATCCTCGCCTCGATGGGCAACTACGTCTTCGACGCCGACGTGCTCATCGACGCCGTCCTGCGCGACGGCGAGAAGGCCGACTCGAACCACGACATGGGCGGCGACATCGTGCCCGACTTCGTCTCGCGGGGCGACGCCGCCGTCTACGACCTGAACCGCAACGAGGTCCCCGGCGCGACCGAGCGCGACCGCTACTACTGGCGCGACGTCGGCACGATCGACTCGTTCTACGACGCGCACCGGGACCTGATCTCGGCCCTGCCGATCTTCAACCTCTACAACACCGACTGGCCGATCTTCAGCCAGCAGCTCAACTCTCCACCGGCGAAGTTCGTCCGCGACGGCTTCGGCAACCTGGGCACGACCATCGACTCGGTCGTCTCCCTCGGCTCGCTCCTCTCCGGGGCGCACGTCGAGCGCAGCGTGCTCGGGCCGTGGTGCACGCTCGACTCCGGTTCGCGCGTCGTCGACTCGATCGTGTTCGAGCGGGCCCACATCGGGCCGAACGCCACGGTGAACCGGGCCATCCTCGACAAGGACGTCGTCATCGCCGAGGGAGCCTCGGTCGGCGTCGACGCCGAGGCGGACCGCGCGCGCGGCTTCACGGTCACCCCCTCGGGCATCACCGTCGTGGGCAAGGGCGTGCGCGTCGACCGGTGACGCCCGGTGACGGCGCGGCCCCGGGGGGCCCGCGCTCGGACGTTAGGGTGATCGCGTGCCCCGCTTCCTCACCGTCCTCGACGCCGACTCCACCCTGATCGAGGACGAGGTGATCGAGCTCCTCGCCGACGCGGCAGGGTCCCGCGCCCAGGTCGCCGCGATCACCGAGCGGGCCATGGCCGGCGAGCTCGACTTCGCCGAGAGCCTGCACGCCAGGGTCGCCACGCTGGCGGGTCTGCCCTCCACGGTCTTCGCGGACGCCGCCTCCGTCGTCCGCGTCACGGCCGGCGTCCCCGAGCTCGTCGCCGGGCTGCACGCGCACGGCAGCGTCGTCGGCGTCGTGTCGGGCGGGTTCCACGAGGTGCTGGACCCGATCGCCGAGGGCCTGGGGCTCGACTTCTGGCGAGCCAACCGCCTCGAGGTCGTCGACGGCGTGCTCACCGGCCGCGTCGACGGGCCCGTCGTGGACGCGGCGGGCAAGGCCGCGGCCCTCCTCGAGTGGGCCGAGGAGGCGGGCGTCGCGCCTGCCCACACGGTCGCGGTCGGCGACGGGGCCAACGACCTGCTCATGATGGAGGCCGCCGCGCTCTCCGTCGCGTTCAACGCCAAGCCCCGTGTCCGCGACCACGCGGACGTCGTCGTCACGCGGTGCGACCTGTCGCAGGTGCTCCCGTTGCTCGGCCTGCGCGGCTGAGCGGGCGGCGCTAGTGGCCCATCCCGAGGCCGCCGTCGACCGGGACGACGGCGCCCGAGATGTACCCGGCGTCGTCGCTCGCCAGCCAGGTGATCGCCTTGGCGACCTCGGCCGCCGTGCCGAAGCGACCGGCGGGGATGCTCTTCTTGTACTCGGCCTGCTGCTCGTCGGGGAGGACGGCCGTCATGTCCGTCTCGACGAAGCCCGGGGCGACGACGTTCGCGGTGATGCCGCGGGCGCCCACCTCCCTCGTGAGCGAACGGGCGAAGCCCACCAGGGCCGCCTTCGACGCCGAGTAGTTCGACTGTCCGGCGCCGCCGAGCAGGCCCACGACGCTCGAGACGAGCACGATGCGGCCGAAGCGCGCCTTGAGCATGCCCTTCGACGCGCGCTTGACGACGCGGAACGCGCCGCCGAGGTTGGTGTCGACGACCGAGGTGAAGTCCTCCTCGCTCATGCGCATGAGCAGGCCGTCCTTCGTAATGCCGGCGTTCGCGACGACGACCTCGACCGGGCCGAGCTCGGCCTCGACCGCGGTGAAGGCGGCGTCGACGCTCGCGGCGTCGGTGACGTCGGCGACCACGGTGAGGGAGCCCTCGGGGCCCTGGCCGCTGCGGGCAGTGACGGCCACGCGGTGGCCCTGGGCGACGAACTCCTCGGCGATCGCGAAGCCGATCCCTCGGTTGCCGCCGGTGACGAGGACGGTGCGGGGGGTGGTCATGATGGTGCTCCTCGGGGTCGTCGACGGGGGTGCTGTGGTCCGCGGACCGCGTGCCAGCCTACTGTCGGTCGCCGGAAGTACGATCGACCCGTGCGCCGACCCTCGGCGTCCCGAGCCCGTGAGGCCATGAAGACATCCAACCCGATCACCACGCTCCCGCCGTCGCCGACCGACGACCGGCACGCCCGCATGCGCCGGTACCTCCTGGCCACCGGCATCCGCATCGTGTGCATCATCTTCTGCTTCGTCATCCCGCTCAGCTGGTGGACCCTGATCCCCGTCTTCGGCGCGGTGGTGATCCCCTACGTCGCCGTCGTCCTCGCGAACGTCGGCCACGAGAGCGGGCAGGACGTCGAGCGACCGGGCGGCCTCGAGGTCTACCGCGGTCCCGAGCAGCCGTGGTCGCCTCCCGCGCCCCGCGACCCCGACGACGACCCCGTCGTCGGCGCGGACGGGGTGGCGCGCTGATGCTCGGCCTCGGGCAGCCAGGCCCCGGCGACGTGCAGTGCTCGCGCGCGGGCTGCACGGCCGCGGCCGTCCACGCGGTGAACTGGCGCAACCCCAAGATCCACGGCCTCGAGCGCGTCAAGGTCTGGTCTGCCTGCGACGAGCACGTCGGCTACCTCGCCGAGTTCCTCCGCGCCCGCGACTTCCCCGTCGTCCTGACGCCCGCGGGCGAGACGGTCGACCGGGTCGAGCAGGAGGCGCGGTGAGGGCGCCGGGGTCGGCTCCGGCCCGCCCCACGACGGCGACGACCTGGCTCGGCTACCTCGCCGTCGTCGTCGTCTTCGCGACGATCTGCGGGCTCCTCGCGCACTGGCAGTGGAGCCGGCACGAGGAGAAGGCCGCCGTCGTGCGCCAGCTCGAGCAGCGGTACGACGCGACGCCCATCCCTCTGCAGGAGGCCGTGCCCGAGCTGTCCTCGTACGATCCTGCCCTCGAGTGGCAGCCCGTCTCGATGACCGGCCGCTACCTCGTCGACGACGAGCTGCTCGTCCGCAACCGACCGCTGAACGGTCAGCCGGGCTTCGACGTCCTCGTGCCCTTCCAGGTGAGCGGGGGCGACGTCTTCGTCGTCGACCGCGGCTGGGTGCCGACCGGCAACGACCAGGACGCCCCCGACGTCGTGCCTGCTCCCCCGACGGGCGAGGTCACCGTCGTCGCGCGGCTCAAGCCGGGTGAGCCCGCGCTGGGCGACCGCACGGGGGTGCCTGGCACGAACCAGATCGCGACGATCCAGCTCAGCGAGGTGCAGAGGCGCGTCGATGCCGAGATCTACGACGGCAGCTACGGCCTGGTCGCCTCCGAGAGCCCCGCGCCCGCGGAGGCACCGGTGAAGGCGAGCGCGCCCGAGATCGACACGGGACTCAACCTGTCGTACTTCGTGCAGTGGATCATGTTCGCCGTCGGCGCCTTCGGGTTCCTCTTCTACGTGTTCCGCCAGGAGAAGCGCAATCGCATGCTCGACGAGGCGGACGACGAGACTCCGGAGGGGGCAGCCGAGCGTGAGCGCCGGCAGGCGTCCCGTCCGCGAGCCGACCACGAAGAAGAGGACGAACTCCTCGACGCCGCAGGGCGCTGACGCGGTCCGGGAGCCGCCGCCGTCGTCTGCGCGTGCCCACGGACCCCGAGGCCGCCGCGGGTGCTGACGCCCGCCGCGCGACCACGCGGCCGTCAGGCCAGGTTGATCAGCTCGGAGTAGTCCTTGGTCCAGTGGTCCTCGGTGCCCTCGGGCATGATGAGCACGCGCTCGGGGTTCAGCGCCTCGACGGCCCCTTCGTCGTGGCTCACGAGGACGACGGCGCCCTCGTAGTTCGCCAGGGCGTCGAGGATCTCGAGCCGGCTCGCCGGGTCGAGGTTGTTCGTGGGCTCGTCCAGCAGCAGCACGTTCGCGCCCGAGACGACGATCATCGCCAGGGCGAGTCGCGTCTTCTCGCCGCCGGAGAGGACGCCGGCCGGCTTCGCCGAGTCGTCTCCCGTGAAGAGGAACGAGCCGAGCACCCGACGGGCCTCCATCTCGGTGATGTTCGGCGACGACGACACCATGTTCTCGAGCACGCTGCGCTTGACGTCGATGGTCTCGTGTTCCTGGGCGTAGTAGCCGACGCGGAGGCCGTGGCCGGGCTCGAGCTGCCCGGTGTCGGGCTGGTCGACGCTCGCGAGGATCCGCAGCAGGGTCGTCTTGCCGGCACCGTTGAGGCCGAGGATGACCACCTTCGAGCCCCGGTCGATGGCGAGGTCGACCGCCGTGAAGATCTCGAGTGACCCGTAGCTCTTCGACAGGTTCGAGGCCATGAGCGGCGTCTTGCCGCACGCGACAGGGGTCGGGAACCGCAGCTTCGCGACGCGGTCGACGGCACGGACCTCCTCGAGGCCCGACAGCAGCTTCTCGGCGCGCGCGACCATCTGGTGGGCCGCGGCGGCCTTCGACGCCTTGGCGCCGAAGCGCGCGGCCTGCTTCTGCAGCGCGGAGGCCTGCTTCTCGGCGTTGCTGCGCTCCTTCTTGCGGCGCTCCTCGTCGGCGGCGCGCTGGCGCTGGTAGTTCCGCCAGCCCATGTTGTAGACGTCGATCGACTGGCGGTTGGCGTCGAGGTAGAAGACGCGGTTGACGACCTCCTCGACGAGCTCGATGTCGTGGCTGATCACGATGACGCCGCCCTGGTACGTCTTGAGGTACTCGCGCAGCCACACGACGCTGTCCGCGTCGAGGTGGTTGGTCGGCTCGTCGAGGATCATCGTGTCGGCGGCGGAGAAGAGGATGCGCGCGAGCTCGATCCGTCGGCGCTGACCGCCCGAGAGCGTCGAGAGCGGCTGGTCGAGGATGCGGTCGGGCAGGCTCAGGTTGCTGGCGATGGAGGCGGCCTCCGCCTCGGCGGCGTAGCCCCCGAGCGCGTTGAACCTGTCGTCGAGGTCGCCGTAGCTCTTCATGGCGCGGGCAGCGACGTCCGGGTCGGGATCGCCCATCGCGAGCGTCGCCTCCTGGATGCCGAGCAGGAGCTGCCCGAGGCCGCGGGCGTCGAGGATGCGCGTGCGGGCGAGGTCGTCGGGGTTGCCGCTGCGCGGGTCCTGGGGCAGGTAGCCGATCTCGCCGGTGCGCTCGATCGTTCCGCCCGTCGGCATGGTCTCGCCCGCGAGGGTCTTGGTCATCGTCGTCTTGCCGGCGCCGTTGCGACCGACCAGCCCGATCTTGTCGCCCTTGTCGACGCGGAAGCTCACGTCGGCCATCAGCAGGCGAGCGCCGACGCGGATCTCGAGGTCGTGCACGGAAAGCACAGCAGAAGTCCAATCGATTGGGGAGATGTCCACAACGGGGCCCGGTGGAGGGCCGCCTCTAGGATGAGGACGTCGCGTGGAGAGGGGTCGCAGCACTGCGCTGCCGACCAGCCGCTCGGCCGATCAACCTACCCATACTAGGAGACTCGCATGACAGACACCGCCGCATCGATCTCGCGGCCGGTCCTCGCCGACCGGCTGGTGGCCCGCAGCCGGGCCACCGACGTCGCCCTGGTGCTCGGCGGCGTCGCGTTCACGTCGGCCCTGGCCCAGGTGCAGGTGCCCATGTGGCCCGTGCCGATCACCGGCCAGACCCTCGCCGTGATGCTCGTCGGCGCGACCCTCGGCGCCCGTCGCGGCGCCCTGTCGATGCTCACCTACCTCGTCCTCGGCGTGGCCGGCCTGCCGATCTTCGCCGAGTTCTCGGGGGGCCCGCTCAGCGTGCTCCGGCCGAGCTTCGGGTTCATCCTCGGGTTCGTGCCCGCGGCTCTCGTCATCGGCTGGCTGTCGCAGCGCGACTGGGACAAGAAGTGGCTGCTGTCGGCGGTCGCCTTCTTCCTCGCCAGCCTCATCCCGTTCGCGACGGGGCTCCCCTACATGGCCGTCGTCCTCAGCCAGCTCGGCGTCGACGCCTCGCTCGGCTCGGTGCTGGCCCTCGGGGTCTACCCGTTCATCGTCGGGGGGATCGCGAAGTGGCTCATCGCCGCGTCCGCCCTGCCCCTCGCCTGGCGAGCGCTCGCCCGCCTGAGCGACTGACGGGACCCGCACCTGCCGCATGAAGGACGCCCCGGTCGATGACCGGGGCGTCCTTCGTGCTGCGGGTGGATCAGATCGAGAAGCCGATGGCGCGCATCATGTCGCGTCCGTCGTCCGTGATGCGGTCCGGACCCCACGGCGGCATCCACACCCAGTTGATGCGGAAGGCGTCGACGACGCCGTCGAGGGCGTTGGCCGTGTCGGCCTCGATCACGTCGGTCAGGGGGCACCCGGCCGAGGTGAGCGTAATGCTGATGATCAGGGCGTTCTCGTGCTCCTCGTCCATCGCGAGGTCGTAGATCAGGCCGAGGTCGACGATGTTGACGCCGAGCTCGGGGTCGACGACCTCCTTGAGGGCCTCGATCGTGGCGTCGAACTTCTCGGGCGCGAGGGCGACGGCCACGGTCAGCTGACCGCCGGGGTCGTGGCGCCGGCCGCAGCAGCCGCGGCGGTGACGTAGCGGTCGTAGCCCTCGTCCTCGAGACGGTCGGCGAGCTCGGGACCGCCCTGCTCCGCGACCTGGCCGTCGACGAAGACGTGCACGAAGTCGGGCTTGATGTAGCGGAGGATGCGCGTGTAGTGCGTGATCATCAGCAGGCCGAGGCCGGTGTTGGCCTTGGCGCGGTTGACGCCCTCGGAGACGATCTTGAGAGCGTCGACGTCGAGGCCGGAGTCGGTCTCGTCGAGGACGGCGAACTTCGGCTTGAGCAGTTCGAGCTGCATGATCTCGTGGCGTTTCTTCTCGCCGCCCGAGAAGCCCTCGTTGACGTTGCGCTCCGCGAACGAGGCGTCCATCTTGAGGTCGCTCATGTGCGTGCGGAGGTCCTTGATCCAGGTGCGGATCGCCGGCGCCTCGCCGTCGAGAGCCGTCTTGGCCGTGCGGAGGAAGTTCGCCACCGTCACGCCGGGGATCTCGACGGGGTACTGCATGGCGAGGAACAGGCCTGCCTTCGCACGCTCGTCGACCGACATGTCGAGCACCTCGCGACCGTCGAGCAGGATGCTGCCGCCGTCGACGTTGTAGCGGGGGTGCCCGGCGATCGTGTAGGCCAGGGTGGACTTGCCGGAGCCGTTGGGGCCCATGACGGCGTGGATCTCGCCCTCCTTGATGGTCAGGTCGACGCCCTTGAGGATGGGCTTGGTGCCCTGGTCGGTGTCGATGCTGACCTTGAGGTCGCGGATCTCGAGAGTGGACATGCGTTCTTTCCTTACTGTGCGACGTCGGCGGACGACGCGGTGGTGTCGACGTACACGTCACCGTCGACGACGGTGACACGGAAGACCGGGACGGGTTCGTAGGCGGGGAGGGTCAGCGGCTTGCCGGTCGTCAGCTCGAACTTCGAGCCGTGGGCCCAGCACTCGAGCGTGTCGTCCTCGACGAACCCCTCGGAGAGCGAGATGTCGCCGTGGGTGCAGGTGTCGCCGATGGCGTGGATGTCGCCGGAGCTGTCCTTGACGACGGCGACGGCGATCCCCTCGACGACGACCCTCTTGGCCTGGGCGGGGGTGACGTCGTCGACGCCGCAGACCTTGACGCCGGCCATCAGGCGCCGGCTCCTGCGACGGGGAGGCCCTCGCCTGCGGTCAGCTCGACCTCGAGGGCCTCGATGAGACGCTCCTGCAGCTCGGGCTCGCCGATCTTCTGGACGACCTCGCTGAGGAACCCGAGGACGACGAGACGTCGCGCCTCGTGCTCGGAGATGCCACGGGACTGCAGGTAGAACAGGTGCTCGTCGTCGAACCGGCCCGTGGCGCTCGCGTGACCGGCCCCGGCGATGTCGCCGGTCTCGATCTCGAGGTTCGGGATCGAGTCGGCGCGGGTGCCCTCGCTGAGCACGAGGTTCCGGTTCTGCTCGTAGCTGTCGGTGCCGGGAGCGGAGCGGGCGATCAGGACGTCCCCGATCCACACCGTGCGGGCCCCTTCGCCCTGGAGCGCGCCCTTGTAGTTGACCCGGCTGCGGCTGTTCGGCGCGTCGTGGTGCACGTACACCTGCTGCTCGAGGTGCTGCCCGGCGTCGGCGAAGTAGACGCCGTAGAGCTCGGTGTCCGAGCCCTGGCCGGCCAGGTGGGCCGAGGGGTTGACGCGCACGACGGACCCACCGAGCGAGACGACGAAGTGCTTGAGCTGCGCGTCGCGACCGATGGTCGCGAAGTGGCTCGCGAGGTGGACGGCGTCGTCGTCCCACTCCTGCAGGGTGACGACGGTCAGGTGGGCGCCCTCGTCGACGACGATCTCGACGTTCTCGACCAGCTGGGCCGACCCCGTGTTGCGGAGGACGACCATCGAGCGCGTGTTCGCCGTCGCGTGGATCAGGGTGTGGCCGGCTCGCGGCTCGCGGTCGAGACCGGACCTGCCGATGGTGACGGTGGACGGCTCGTCGCCCGTGAGGGTGACGGCGAGCACCTTCTCGACGGAGGCCCAGGCGTTGGCCGAGGCCTTGTCCTCCGGGGCGCCGGCCGTGCCGACGCGGGCGTCGGCACGGTCGACCCACTCGACGGCGGCTCCTCCGGTCTCGCGGGCGAGGTAGGCGTACGGCGAACCGTCGAGCGGGCCGTCGATGAGGGGCCGGAGGCGCGCGACCGGACTGAGCTTCCAGTCGACCTCGCGTCCCGTCACGTCGGCGAAGGCCGAGGGGTCGGTGGAGCGGAAGCGCCCGGAACGGGTCTGGACGGGCACGAGGCCCCATCCCCCGTCGGTGTGCGCTGCCGCTCCGTGCTGGACGCCCTGGGGCGCGGGATCTGTGGTGGTGGGTGCTGCGGCGGACATCTAGCCGACTGATCCTTCCATGCTCATCTCGATGAGCTTGTTGAGCTCGAGGGCGTACTCCATCGGCAGCTCCCGGGCGATCGGCTCGATGAAGCCGCGCACGATCATGGCCATGGCCTCGTCCTCCGCCATGCCTCGCGACATGAGGTAGAAGAGCTGCTCCTCGCTCACGCGCGACACGGTCGCCTCGTGGCCGAGCTGGACGTCGTCGACGCGGATGTCGATCGCCGGGTACGTGTCGGACCGCGAGACGGTGTCGACCAGGAGGGCGTCGCAGCGGACGGTGTTGGCCGAGTGGTGCGCGGCCTCGTCGACGCGGACCTCGCCGCGGTAGCCGGCCCGGCCGCCCCCGCGGGCGATGGACTTCGAGACGATCGACGACGTCGTGTACGGCGCCATGTGGATCATCTTCGCGCCGGCGTCCTGGTGCTGGCCAGGACCGGCGAAGGCGACGGAGAGCGTCTCCCCCTTGGCGTGCTCGCCCACGAGGTAGATCGAGGGGTACTTCATCGTCACCTTGGAGCCGATGTTGCCGTCAATCCACTCCATGGTGGCGCCCTCGTGCGCGATCGCGCGCTTGGTCACGAGATTGTACACGTTGTTCGACCAGTTCTGGATCGTCGTGTAGCGGACGCGCGCGTTCTTCTTGACGATGATCTCGACGACGGCGGAGTGCAGCGAGTCGCTCTTGTAGATCGGGGCCGTGCAGCCCTCGATGTAGTGGACGTAGCTGCCCTCGTCGGCGATGATCAGCGTCCGCTCGAACTGGCCCATGTTCTCGGTGTTGATCCGGAAGTAGGCCTGCAGCGGGATCTCGACGTGCACGCCCTTGGGCACGTACACGAACGAGCCGCCCGACCAGACGGCGGTGTTCAGCGCGGCGAACTTGTTGTCGCCGGCGGGGATGACCGTGCCGAAGTACTCCTCGAACATCTCCGGGTGCTCGCGCAGCGCCGTGTCGGTGTCCATGAAGATGACGCCCTGCTCCTCCAGGTCCTCGCGGATCTGGTGGTAGACGACCTCGGACTCGTACTGCGCGGCGACACCGGCGACCAGGCGGTTGCGCTCGGCCTCGGGGATGCCGAGCTTCTCGTACGTGTTCTTGATGTCGTCGGGGAGCTCGTCCCAGGTCGTCGCCTGCTTCTCGGTGGAGCGGACGAAGTACTTGATGTTGTCGAAGTCGATGCCCGAGAGATCGGCCCCCCACGTCGGCATCGGCTTGCGCTCGAAGAGCGCGAGGCCCTTGAGCCGGTTCTTCAGCATCCACTCGGGCTCGCTCTTGAGCGCCGAGATGTCGGTCACCACCTCGGGCGAGACGCCACGGCGGGCGGAGGCGCCCGCAGTGTCGGAGTCGGCCCAGCCGAACTCGTACTGCCCCAGGCTCTCGAGCTCTGGTCGGTCGATCAACACGTCTGACATGACTACCTCTTTCTCTGCTGGGCCGAACCCGGGTCGGCTCGTCGCCATTCCCGGATCGGATGGTGGCCCAGCTGCTCGCGCTGCGAGACGGACTCCCCGTCGAGCTCTGCGGGCTGCCTCCGTGGAGCGGAGGCGGAGCCTGCGTTGCTTAGACTGATGCGAGGTCCGCGCACCGCTTCTGCGGATCCCACGGCCCTCGGGCGTCGTCGTCGACGCCCGTGTCGGGTGTGTCCCTGAACTCATCGATTCTACAGGGCTGAGCGGCGGATGTGACGAAAGGCAGCAACTCGTGAGCAACGCACAGGTGACCCGGCCCGGACCCGTCACGCGCCTCTGGCGCTGGCTGCCGACGACCACCGACCGGCGCGTCCGGTTCATCGCCTGGGCCTCCCTCGTCTGCCAGGTCCTGCTGATCGGGACCGGAGGCGCGGTGCGCCTGACCGGTTCCGGCCTCGGCTGCCCGACCTGGCCGCGCTGCACAGCCGACTCGTTCGTCAGCACGCCTGAGATGGGCGTGCACGGCGTGATCGAGTTCGGCAACCGCCTCCTCACGTTCGTCCTGACGGCGATCGTCATCCTCGCGTTCCTCTTCGTCCTGCGCATGCGCAAGGTCCGCCGCGAGCTGTTCTGGATCACCTTCGCGCAGGGCATGAGCATCCCCCTGCAGGCCGTGCTCGGCGGCATCACCGTCCTCACGGGCCTCAACCCCGTCATCGTCGGGGCGCACTTCCTCGTCTCGATCGGGCTCGTGGCCCTCTCGACGGTGCTCGTCTGGCGCGTGCTCCGCGGTCCGCGGGGCGGCCACGCCGCCACGCCCCTCGGCTACGCGCGACTCGTGCACGCGCTCTCGGGCGTCGTGCTCGTCACCGTCGTGGTCGGCGTGCTCACCACCGGGTCCGGTCCGCACGCGGGCGACGCCGCGACCCCGCGCAACGGCCTCGACCCCGCCGTGATGGACCACGTCCACAGCTGGCCGGCCTACGCCACCCTCGCGCTCACGGTCGCGGTCGTGGCCTGGACCCTCCGGGTCGGTCTCCCTCGGCGGTTCCCCCTCCTGTTGCTGGGCGTCGAGCTCGTGCAGATCGCCGTGGGCATCGCCCAGGCCCGCACCGGCCTGCCGCCGCTCCTCGTGGGCACGCACATGGTGCTCGCCGCACTGCTCGTCTCGGCGACGACGGCCGTGGTGCTCTCGCTCCGTGAGGACCAGAGCCCGTCCGAGGTTCAGCTGCCCGTCGACTCCGCCGAGGCCGTCCGGGCCTGACGCGGCGCCTCGCGGCGCATGACGACGTCGACGCCGTCGTCCTCCACCGCCACGAACCCGTGACGCAGGTAGAGGCCGGCGACGCGGCTGCCGACCAGCACGTCGAGCAGCACCGGCCGCGGGCCGACGGAGGCGAGCGCCTCGAGGAGCAGCTGCGTCCCGATCCCCCGGCCTCGCATCTCCTCGGAGAGGTAGAAGTGGCGCAGCCACACGTCGTCGCCGTCCGCGTGCACGGCGAGGCAGCCGAGGAGGCGCCCGTCGGCCTCGACCACGCGGGTCTCGGACGGCGTGTACTCGCGGACGAAGCGGGCGTGGTTGCGCGGCGGGTCCCAGACGCCGGCCCGGCGGAGGTCGGGCTCGAGGGCGGCCAGCTTCAGCTCGGCCAGCCGCGCGACGTCGTCGCCGCGCCCCTGCCGGACCGTCCACTCGGGGACGGTCTCACGACCGAGCGTCACCGCCGGCTCAGAAGGGCAGGAGGGGGTCGATGCCGACCGCGAGGAACAGGAGCGTGAGGTAGGTGATCGAGCTGTGGAAGACGCGCATCGGACGGACCTCGGCCACGTGCTGGATGGCACGGCTGTACAGGCGGTGCGACTCCCAGACGAACCACGTGCCGCTGGCGAGGGCCACGACCGTGTAGAGGACGCCCATGTGGGCGACCGGCACGAGGAGGAGCGAGCAGGCGACGGTGGCCCACGCGTAGAGGATGACTTGCAGGCCCACGAGCGACCGGCCGCGCACGACGGCGAGCATCGGCACCGACGCCGCCGCGTAGTCGTCCCGGTACTTCATCGAGAGCGGCCAGTAGTGGGGAGGCGTCCAGAGGAAGATCACCATGAAGAGGATGACCGGGGGCCAGCTGAGGTCGTTCGTGACGGCGGCCCAGCCGATCAGCACCGGCATGCAGCCGGCGATGCCGCCCCAGACGATGTTCTGCGGCGTGCGGCGCTTGAGCCACAGCGTGTAGACGAGGACGTAGAAGAGGATCGCGCCGAGCGACAAGGCGGCCGAGAGCAGGTTGACCGTGAGGGCGAGCCAGGCGATGGAGGCGAGGCCGACGATCCAGGAGAAGGCCAGGGCCTCGCGGTCGGTCACCTCGCCCGTGACCAGCGGACGGCCCTGCGTCCGCTTCATGATGCGGTCGATGTCCCGGTCGATGTAGCAGTTGAAGGCCGACGCGGAGCCGGCGCTGAGGGCGCCGCCGACGAGGGTGGCCGCGACGAGCCAGAGGTTCGGGACGCCGCCCTGCGCGAGGAACATTGTCGGCGCGGTCGTGACGAGCAGCAGCTCCATCACGCGCGGCTTCGTCAACGCGACGTACGCGCGAGCCTTGCGACGGATGCCCCGGGGTCCGGTGGTGGGGCGGGTGTCGATGGCTGCGGTCATGGGTCCCTCTGACGAGATGTACGGTTCGGCCCGGAGAGTCTAGGCGAAGACCGGCGACGCTGACGGCGGATCGAGGCGCCTCGTGCGGGCGGGGCGACCCCTTTCGTCCCTATACTGGCAGGTGCTTGCCAGTCGCACGCCCGCACGGCGACGGAATCCTCGACATCGAACCATCCGCTCCCTGTCCTGTGGCCTCCGCCCCGTGCCCGAGCGGCCGCAGCCGACGACGTCTCGGCAGGCGCATGTCAGCGCGGGAGCGAATCGACCCCGCGCAGTTCGCAACAAGAAGGGTCATCTTCCAGTGGCAGATCTGCAGTGGGAATCAATCGACAACAAGGCCGTCGACACGGTCCGCGTGCTCGCGGCCGACGCGGTCGAGAAGGTCGGGAACGGCCACCCGGGGACGGCGATGAGCCTGGCGCCCGCCGCGTACCTCCTCTTCCAGAAGGTCATGC
>Ga0265780_10005401_pt1 | contig 16214 bp, 24 predicted proteins | sample P1T30metagenome_FD_192432 | JGI IMG/M metagenome (GOLD analysis project Ga0265780, IMG submission 192432) | Plant litter microbial communities from East Loma Ridge, Irvine, California - P1 T30 | ecosystem: Environmental > Terrestrial > Plant litter > Unclassified | place: USA: California... | reverse complement strand
CATATTGATGGATAAGAGCAAGAGATAGAACGAGCAATGATCCTCTTAGTATACAGCTATTCAATTCAGGGTAATCTACTTCTCTCACTATACCCCTACTAGTTTGAATTTCGTGAAATTAGATTCCGTTGTAGGATTTAACACCGAAACACCGATTCTCGTTGTGGCGGTGGAGGTTGACCACCTTTGTCCACTTAATGACGCCACTTTACGATCTTATCTATACAATCTATAACCAGAATCGATAAGGACATCATGGCGAGCAAGAGGCGTAGGTACAGTGGGGAGGGTAGGGAAACTACTCCAATCAATGTTGTCCCATCTTCTGTGCGCTCGGTATTCGCCTATGACGAGATCTTCCTCCGTATCATGTCATTCCTGTCGCCGACGGATTTGGCAGTCGTGCAAGGAGTGAGCAAGCATTGGGCTAGGATAAGTCTGGATCCACAGGTGAGTCATTCGCTCTCAAACAGAGGTTGATTCCAGTCATGCTGAACGTGATTTCTTGAATGTAATTGATCTTTCAGCTATGGAAAACGCAATATCTTGGTAGGTCTTCGCTGACTCGGTCGCATCTAAAGCTGACAAGACAGGTCGATATCCCCACCCTCACCATTCTCGGCTGATATACAAGCCGGGTCCAACGACGCCATCGAGATCGCTCAGACCGATAGCTAGGCTGCCGTCGAGAGCTTTTCCACCTCCTTCGCCTTCTCGCACGTCGTCTGGCTCACGCACTCCCGACCGCGACGACACTGTGGGCAGTGAAGGGGATAACATACCTCTTGTGACTCGGCTGGAGACTGGAGAGGTAGGTCACGGAGTCAGGAACGATGGGATCGACTGGAAAATGATGCTGCGCCTGGGTACAAATTGGTGTGTCATGTTTGGCATCGTCGACGTGAGCTGATAGACAGGTCCAACGGCAACGCATCATCGGCGAATAGTGTACAGCTACCACCTTCGCCCTCGCCCTCCGCAATGTCAGGAATCACTCCATACCTCTCACCATCTTCCACGCCCGACTCATTTCCATCAGAACAGCATATCGCCCTTTTCCCGTCATTTATCGCGACCTCCAACCCAACATCCCCGCTAGTTCACATTCACCGTTCTAGCCCGGGCGGATCAACGATATCATTGGGTATAGTACCACCTCCACCTGGCTGGTCTTCGCCATCTCGACCTGACAACGTGACCGCCATCACGTCGGATCAGGCGGTATCTTTCCCGGACGACACCGACTCGTCCTCGGTACTACCAGCACGACTCGGTGTGTTCTATCAATCTGGTGGATTTGTCGTACTTCACATGACCGCCACCTCTGGTCGACTGGTCTGGTCTAGGGAGTCGGTTCATCCATCTAATGGTCGCCCTCGAACCCTGCGTCGGAGAGCTACGACCTACACATCGCTCGAGGGCGATCCGGTTGTCGTGGCCGCTATTCATTATCCGATCATCATCACCTGTAGCCACGCCTTTCACCTTACATTCTATTCCCTCCTACTGCCCGATGGATCGCCAGCGTCCCGCCCAGTTCAAATTGGCGCTATGCATTCTGACGTCTCGTTTCATCCGGCAACTCTATCGCTCTTCCCAGCCTCCGACAGTGCTCAACGATTCCGGGCTGCACTCACATACTGTACACCGCTGTACCCCTATTCTTGGACGGTGGCTATTCAAGAGTTTAATATCCGTACATTGTCCACTTCTGGCTTGACGGACATTACCCGAGGAGACTGCCTTCATGTCGGAAGAGGTGACGAAGACATCCCGGATCATGTCTGGCCAAGGAAGATTCGACCGATCACTGGCGTCAAAGGTCGTCCAGTCGGTGTAGGTACAGACGGAAGATGGGCAGTCTTAGCAGGCCAGGATAACCAGATTCAAGTCTATTCTCTACCCACCACCAAATCGGGAAATACGAAACCAGCTCCAATCGCACATTCTCACACCCTTCTCGCGCATTCTGCTGCCATCACTTCAATCGCCCTTGCCTCAGGAAGGGTGATATCAGGAGGAAGGGACGGTAGAGTCCTAGTGTGGGAATTGGACGAGGATACCGATCTCGAAGATCCACTACGAGGCCGAACAGTCGCATATGTCGAAGTGCGTCCAGGGGGCAGAAGGCCTAAATGGCGCGGAGCGGCGGGACCTGAAGACGAAGAAGATGGGGAGGAGAGGGAAGAGGGTCTCCCGCATCCGCAGTCCATCTCGGGTGCGGCCAGGAGTTTGTTCTTACCTCGATTGCCCGAGGGGTTCGAGGTCAGAGATGAACAGAGACGCGATATCATTAGACAGTTGGCTTTTGATGAGGAGAAGATTGTGGGGCTAGTGAGGGAGGGTCAGGGAGAGGTGCTCAAGGTCTGGGGTTTTAATGGCTAACCTCAGACTCTGCTTGTCATGCATTTGCGTGCTGGAGAAATGTTGGATCGGTGTTGTTACTACTTGTGCATGTCTACAATTTCACACTACTTCCATTGAATGTGTCTGCCGTTTTCAGCTGCAGATTGAGCTGCCATCGCATTGCAGCGGCCCGCATCTCTGCTGTCATCTTTTGGGGCCCTGGAGGGGTCTTTGGCCAAGGCGTCCGGTCCTCTGCCGAGAACATTGCCAGCCCTGGGTCGTCACGGAATATCTCGAGACATTCAGCTTGCCAATCCTCTATCGTCTTTGGGAATGTCAAATCTTCGATCCCTCGCCCAAAGGTCCGACGGAATCGAGTGACGCTTTGGATCGTCCGGAATGACTGCTGGTGATCGATGTCGAGTAGGCGGTACACTGGTCCCGATCGAACGCAATCGGCCAAATCAGGTCGGCCTTTCGCTTCGTACGCCTCGATGAGCAACTCTTCCTCCCTTGACAGTGTATCGATTTCCTCGCTTGTTTGGCGATCGCGTCCCATATCTGGCATGAAGGCTTTCGGGGCCATGAACGCTTGCCCCTTCACCGTGGTATATGCCCTATCTCATTAGTATTTGGTCTTCAGAACGGATAATGGGACTCACCATTCCCAATCCAACACGGCTGACAATCGCCCTTTATCCGTAAAGTACTGCATGATAGCCTCATCGGGGTGTTTGATGAACGTGGTATTGGGATCCTTTGCCAGGGATCCGTATGACCGAATGAGACGCTTCCTGTCGAGAAGGGAGAGATACGAGCGTAAGCGCCAACGCCCCTGCACATTCGAGACTGCAAACTGTTCGTCCCAGTATCCGAACAGAACCTCCTGTAGCGATTGACAGGGACCCAGCCTCCATGGTCCTGGTGATGTCGCTTGCTGAGCCATGGGTCCGACTTCCACCTTGCCAGACTGGTTACGGGTCAATTGCCCGAAGCCGCTAAAAGGCAAATTCGAGATCCCGATCATATGATCCGCGAAAGATGCCATGAATTTCCGCGCTTCGTCCAAGTCACCTGAAACGCCGAGATGGGGACCATATCCGAATATATGGTGCATTGGCTGCGATGCCCTGATTCCTTCTTCCCATGCCTCTGGCTGAGTTGAGCCTTCTAGTAGCATTTCTTCACCTGGCATAAAGTCGCAGTAGAAATGAGCTGTATCGTAGCCTGAGCTATTGTCAGCGCTGCCCACAGTATCTCTCATGTGCTTGACGTCCCGGACATTATTGGATTCGACTTACCGGGTGTAACAGATGCCCTAGTGGGCGGAAGATACGCATTAGACACGGTGCGCATCCCGCTTCCAAACATAGTTTGAAGAGTTGTAGCCTCGCACTCGACTCCATACCAATGATCGTCGGGCGATATCTTACCGTACTTGTTGAACTGCCGGACACGAAGGATCCATTTGACGCCGTCCTCGAAGGTAATTGGAAAGTGAAGATTGAAGCAGCCTCCTTTGCACGCTTCGTCGCCACCTATTATTTCGTACTTTACATCGGGTCGAAGGGCTGATAGGTTTGCTGTGACGACATCGAGAGATAGTGAGTTGATCTGAAGCTAGTCGGTTAGCTTTGAGCTACACATATGCGACTCACCAACGACTGGTTGCATTGTGGTGCGACCACTGGTACCTTGGGTAAGGGCACGGGCGCAGTCATTGCGCTTGACATGAAGGTAAGAGAGCTCAAGAGAGACCAAAGGATGTATAGGTCTAGAAATATCGGAAAATGGAGATATAGAGATATAGAAATACGGAGAGGGATAGAGAAGAATGGAGACAGCAAGGATCATATAATGGTCGGGCTTCTTCAGACCTGTTTGTATAATATGCGATCCACATATTGTATTACTGTCGTCTCCCGCTCAGATCCGGATCTTACCTCACGTACCCGTCAAATGTCAAGTGTCTCGTATATTGTGACACGCTCAACAACTTCACCATCGGGAGATTAGAGTTGATTGATTGTGCCTTAAAACATATTTACCCTGAGATGATATCACCATTCAAAGTTCTGGGGGACTTGTTGGACGTGTCGACTCCTTTGTTGAACACCACTTGATACCCATGGTCCGTACGACATGACGCTCAAGATACCGCTACCCTCTCCTGGGGTTCGACGGGACGATCTTTTCACGCCAATAGCGGAGCTATTACCTTTACCGCAAGAAACCTACCCCAGGATATTCGATGAACGCAAACCAGACAAAGGTTATTATATCGCACTTTGTCTCATTCTGAGTTTATGGGTCATTACCCCTTTCTCATGGTCAGTCGCCTTTCCATCCGGTGTGCGCATGTAGCTAATGACTTAGCGTCTACCTACTATGGTTCGCCGTCTTTGGTCCCGGCATATCAGGCAGAGCAGGCTTAACGTCTACAATATTCGCCGCTTACGCTCTGACCGAAGTAGTCTTTGCGATCTATCACTACTACCTCGTTCACTTTGTTCAAGCGCCGGCTCCACCCTCCGAACTACCCCTCGAGATTCGTAATGCGCTATTCCAGAAAGTCCTACATGCCGGCCTCGCCTATCCCGAAGTGCCAACACGTTCACTCGATCAAGCGTATGGGGAAGATGGATATTTCGAACACGCAGAAAGGTTGCATGGTGCTGGTCTGATGTCTGCGAAGGAGCTTCATCATGCCAGAGATCATGATTACGAGGATGCAATGGGGATAGGAAGACCTAGGCGACGTGTGGGGAGGATATCACAGGAGGACAAGAGTGTCATTGAATCGTTTGTGGAAGAGCACGAGGGTGATAGGGAGAGGAGACTACGGCAGCAGATCGAGGGGGATACCATGGGGCTCGAGGCTGAAGGGGCCGAGACACCGTTGGAGGACGCATATGGGAACCGAGTGATGCTTCATGCCCACGACAGGCGAGCTGTCGAGTTTAGAGAGCGTTTACGTACCTGGTAAATCATATGATATCATCCCAGTAGAACTCCAAGCTGATGGCCAGGTTCAACCACGCTCCTTGGGAATCCTTGCGCCGGCAAAACGTACTCACGTGGTTATCGTGGTCCTGCTTCACCTTGCCATATGAAGAAGCAAAGAAGAATCGAGCATTCATGACTTATCTCGAAAAGACCATGAAGACCCTGGAAGCTCGAACGGGGATGATTATACCAGAGGGTTATGACCCGGAGATTTCGATATTGCGCCTTACCCTTGATCCTGTGAATGTGAGTTTAATTATTGAACGCGTGTTATACTTGGCGCTGACTCGACCAGGCTAAGAGTCGGCCTCTCCTGCTGTATGCACTTTCGAACGGGATCAACGCCTGGCTTCGAGCTGTGGTCTATCCTCATCAGGGGATGAGCCTGGTGAGCTGGTCCACTTGCTCTTGGCTATACGAGCTGACGAGCAGTACACAGAAGGCGAGATCGACTATCTCATCCGTATACCTCCGGGATGGATACCCGAAAGAAACGATACGCGGAGCAATAGTGTCCCTCTGGTCTATCTTCAAGGTCTCGGCTTTGGTCTCGTAAGTACCTACCAACACCAACCATACAGAAGCCTGATGTTCAGCTGCAAAATCACCTTCTCATCAAGCACCTCATAAAGTCTCTCCCTACTCATCCGCTCCTGATACCTATACCCCCACATACTTCGCAATCTGTCTTCCATCCCCGACATCTCCGACCATGGAGCCGTCCAGAGGTAGTCAATGTGATGAAGCGTATATGTACAAAGTGGGGATTCTGGGAGGAAGGCGATGACCAAACACCTTCAAAAGGGGGTGTATCGATGTTAAGTCACTCGAATGGGAGTGTGGCCCACGGCTGGCGTGAGTGCATCGTCTTCGTTGCCTGTGGTCGGACGCTGATTAGCAGTACTGAAGGACTCTCCAAGCCTGGTCAAGCGGAGTACTTTCGTCGATCCGGTCGTCTTCTGCCTCTGGGAAGGCGATGTGTGTCATTCATTCTGTTATAGACAGCCTGCAACGGTAAGTTATAGCGATAAAGATGGATCGCAGCTGATAAACAGGCTTTAGAATTATTGTTGTACTACTTTATCGCCAGCGAGGTCGGCATAGCGAACTATATTCAGAGGGTAGGTCTGCTTTCAGAAAAGTACTGACGAAGCAGCACTTTGATTGGGCGGACAATACTCTGTTCTTTGAGGAGATACCGCATGGGACAGATCCTCGAAAGACTGCTTTCTTCCTTGGCGGGAAGGATATCATCATTGATGCTGCTGTACGTATCTAATTCATGCGTGATGCCATGGCTGACGAACAGCGGACTAGAAAATATCTCGAGGGCCGTAAGTACCATGACCCAGGTCTGAGAGGGGTATAGCTGATGAACAGACGGGGTATCAGCAAGAGGTCTCCATTGGGATGCTCACGCAGGTCACGGAGATGGATTATCAGGGGATTCCCGAAACAGAGTGGTCATGTTCGCCGGCACCGGATCCACACGAGGTTGGAAAGGATGGATCAAGTCCGGTCGACATCGACATAGTATGGGAATGAAGGATTGGCAAGAGCAGCAAGCTGCTAGTGGTCATAGCATGGGTATAGAGATAGAAGGAGTGGAAGGGCCGATTACTGGAAGCAGTCGTTCTTCTCTCTCTGTAGGGAGTCCGGTCGATAGTTCCGAGCCTACGAGTCCGATAGATGAGTCGGGTGAGGACGATGATGAATGATGCATTGTACCTCAGATTGGTCTGTATTTTATAAAAGCCTAGAGGACATCATGTAGAGCTTATCAAGGATAGTTCGAAGTTTGCGCCTTATTCTTGCCCGTAGCTCCCTCTCCTGCTTGAATCCGATCTGCGTCACCTCCACCACTCAGGAGCAATTTTGTAGGTTTGTCGGTACCGCAATTGACCCTGTACACCCAATTTGCAGCAATGAGCTTCCAGGAAATTGCATCGTGATTTGTGCTCCATCCAATTTATGCTGACGTCCCAGGCTATACATTGTCCTCGCTCAACGCGATTGTATCTGGTCCCATGGATCGGGCTCACGACCCCAGTGGAGCATGTCAGGTCGATGCTGCGCATAGGTTCTCCCCCTCGTATGACGAACTTGTGATAGATCTGGATTAGAGTTCAACAGATCTGTGACGGGAGTGAATGTTGTTATTGACCATGTTTGTGAAACCATGATAGCCAAGGTATTCCAGAGAGTCGATCGGATGGCCGACGGTGACTAGAAGTAGGCAAACAACAAACAAGACAATAGGGATACATAAGCTGTTACAGGCCTGTCCAATCCCTCATTATTCTTCCTACATACTACTACCAATACACCTACTTATGACCTTACAACATGGCTTTGATTTGCTACCGAGTCACAGGTGGTCGGGTCAACGTTGAAGAAGTGGACTCAGTCTCGTCGTCAAACGAATTGGACGGGGATTTTGCAGCTCTCTCAGACGAGTCGGACGAGGAGTCTGAAGTATCCTCCGACGTTCCTTTCGATTACAATTCAAGCTCTTCTTCTTCTTCTGATGATGATGATGGCGACTCTCTCATCACGCCAACCGACTCCACTGCCGATGACGATGTGCCAGATTTGGATGATTTGTCGCCAGGGTCCGAAGACGATGTAAGTCCCCTACTCGTCGAAGAGTTTCGAAAATCAAGCTGACGGGCAGGGAGAAGAGGAACAGGCTGTATCCCTCGACTGCATCGCCGACGATATGAAACAGCTCCGACCATTCATCCGATATACCGTAATTGAACCCCCGACTTCGGACGACGATTCGGATCCCCATGTCGATGACCTCCAGCACAAAATCATATTCGAAGATGGCAAATCTTGGTACGTGATGCTACGACTAGCCGACTTTCCACCGGATTTCCTAAGCCGAATGACCGCGACAACTCCAGGAGCGATGAAGGCTACTCCCCCTCGATGGGGAGTCGAGTCGGAATTTTTGACGATTCAAGCTTTGAAGAAAGCTGGAGTCGACTTGGTACCCAATGCATATTTGCCAAAGGCGGACGGCGTCATGTACGCAGGTGAGTACTGTCTATCTTCGTCCCAGCGAGTAGCTGATGGCCAGGTATCGAGAGCGCCCACTTTTACATGGACGTCATGCCAGGTGCTCAGTGCCCTGTCTACATCTTCCCACCTGCATTCTGCAACCTTTACCACAATGTCCCCGCCGATCCAGTCTGGTGCAAGACCCTCCTGAAATCCTTCGTCGATACGTACGCCGACCACCAGATCCAGCTTTCCAAGCTCCGGTTCGAGACAATGTGTCAACTCGAGTACTCTGATAATGGCGAAGTTGTCGAAGGTCCGATTCTTGACGATTGTCATCCCCTCCCACATCGAAGGCGAACGGGGCCATTCAAATCACTTGGAGAGTTTCACATCGCCAGGATCGAGAACTTGACATGTGATTTGCGTCATCGACAAGAAGTCTGGTCCCCCGAAGAGCGAAACGAATACATCACGTTGCTGGAGTGCATGAAGTTAATGCGCAAGTCGAAATGGTTGATGAAGGAGCGACACGACTTCTACCTTCGGCATGCACAGGATTATCTGGGTAATTACCTCGTGACCGATGGGAAATTGTCAGGAGTCCTAGAGTGGCAAGGGTAAGTTTAAGAGCTTGTCTGATCGGATTCAGCTGATTAACAGTACATACTCCACCATCAAGGAAGCGGCATTTGCATCGCCATCATTCATGCGCAGCCGTCATCTATCGATCAGAGCGACTCTCGATGCCCCGCTGTCCGACGCCGAAGAACTTCTGATCAAGGCGTACATTGACAAAGGTCGAGACGATCTGGCTGGATGTGTGATTGGCGGCAAAAAGTATCGAGCTCTCTGGAAGATTCCAGAGAGTATGGCCGATGTTCAGCGATTGAGGGAGCTTCTCGAGGTCGACGATGGAGTTCCGTTGCCAACACGCAGGAACGAGTGGCTGCTCAAGCTTGTCATGTTCGAATACAGGAACGATGTCGGGTTGCTTGAAGATTATGAACGATCACGCGCGCCTTCACGTCGATGGTAGAGGATAGATCTGGAACAAGGAAGTTTATACTATATGCATTATATTGTTTGTGTTTCTTTTAACATCGTGAAGCAAATGTCCGTAGGTTATGCTTGGATTTATGCTGGTGGTAGGAAATGATCCGTTCGACCGGCCTCTTCTTCCTTTTGGTGCCAAGCAGTCAGGACTCCGTTGAAGTCGAGGCGTAACAAGACTGCGAATCAGATGTCTTTCCACGGTATCATGAACGTCTCGATTGTGACTCACGCTGTTCAAGGTGTCTGCCCATGGAAGCCTCGACATCAAGTGCTTTATCCGTCAATTCCTTGCTTACTCCCTTCCTACCGCTCATACCAGCAAAACTAGCCTGACGAGCCATGACCCTCGAACTTTGAATTTGAAGGATTTGCGTGGCCCTCGATGTCCTCGAGAACGAAGCTCCTGCCGAGCTATCCTTCTCGGCGGTGGGGTTCTGAGCGTCCACGAGCACTTTGAAGAAATCGGCCAGGAGCTCGTTGAAATTTTCGCTGGTTTCCAAAACTGCCTTTTCGCGTTCCCCGATCAATTCTCCAATTTGTTCGCCGCTTGCTCCTTCCATCAATAGTTCGGGTAATACATCTCCTCCCCATCTTTCCACTATTGAGGTGAACCGTCGACATGTATCAAGGATATCTCGAATCAGGACAGCCGTCGATGGATCAGCGATGAGGAGACCTTCTCGCAAGAAAGCAAGATGGCGAGTATGCATTTGTCTAATGGTCAGCCTCGATTCACTCAGTTGGCTCACCTCAGGGTCAAAAAGTCCAAGAACACTGCATGAGCCGGTCGAGCGGAAGAAGGAGGAGCTTTAGTCCGAATCGTCTGAGTATCGAAACCGTCATGCGTCGAATTGTTGGGTGAATCTGCTTCCCAGCGCGTGGTAGAATGGCGACCAACGGTAGACGCCGCACCGAATCGTGAAGCGGGCGAAGCAGCTCTGGCGACAGAACCCCTCATTGATCCCGGTCGACTGCCCATACCCTGACCCTGCTTGGCTGCGATGTTGACTTCCTCTAGACTATCGAGAAGACGTCGGTGCTGAACATCGATGATGTCGACCATAAAGTGACCCAGTAGCTGATCCAGAAAGAATAGCATCGCCCGAACGATACCCCAAGACAGCCTAGCGAGATTTTTCCTTCTTTCGACTTCTGCTTTAGTTCCACCTTCATTCGACCCTGTCCAGCGTCTACGGCGACGTTGTGAAGCGCTCAATGACGACCAGCATGAAAGGACTTTCAGGTGTGTATCTCGAATTGCCGTCACGTAGACGTTGATATCGATATATGCAGACATTGCAGGTGGGGTGATGAATAGATCCATCGGCCATCCCATCGTCGTGGTCATCGTCATGGGTGCGCCAAGTAGAAAGCTGGAAAAGAGAGATCGAATCCCATCATCTGAGTGGGTATGTTTCGGTGCAGTGGCGGAAGGCATGAATGGTCGCAAGGAGCCTCGCTCGAGCTTGAAGCGTAACTTTTCGACCCAACGGTCGTTTTCTGCCGATGTTCCGACGCTGGCACGGAGAATTGCTAGATTGAGATCCTGTTCTCGGATGACAGACGAAGAGGACCGCGGGTCTGAAAGTATGAGCTTTTCCATCCGAAGTCGGTCCACCTCGCGAATGAGGGATACAGTGTACTCGGCTTTTCGAGTTAGGAAATAGTCACCACTGTATGATCAGCACAGCTAGGTCAGGGAGTCAGACTACTTACAATGATTTCAGCGCCTCGGCGACCTGGGGACCAGTAAGGACATGTTTCCACAGCCACTCTCCCACTTCCTCCCTAGTCCGCTGTATAGCCCTCTCCAGACCATCATCCAGCTCCTCGGCAGACATGATGACCCTCCTCAACTCATCCACCATGGTCTTTGGCAGTGACCGGCCTTCCCTCTTGAGCGTCGCAGCTACCCTGCCTACATACAGTATACTTTCCCTAGTCTCGCTGGCGATACTCTCAGGGAACAAGTCTGTATTGAGAGTATAGACTCGATGTTGTGGACTGAGCGGATCTGATCCGGCATCGATAGCTATCGAAGGTGAGGTTGGCGTTGAAGAGGTTGGGGCTATGCCACTCAGCAGGAAGGTGACCAGATGCGTGAGGAACAAGCGAAGTAGCGAGTCGTGCAGCGATCGATACATGGTTGATAGACGACTGTTCCCGTTGTCGGATAATTTGATCAGGTGGTCAAGAAGCATCCCAGGTGTCCAATTTGATTGCGACAGCGTGTCGACCAGACTCTTTAATCCAGCGAGCGGACCCTGCCATACCGAGAACTTGGCGAGCAAGATTGACAACGGCACATATCCCATATCGTCCTGCACCAGTCCCTCATCCAGTCGCAGCACATCCGTCTCGACCTCCACCAATAAGAGCTCGTAGTCCCGCAAGACGGACAATATGCTTCCTGCCAGGGTTGAGGTGTATGTATCTGGTACTTCGACAGCTTTCCCTTTCCCTTTACGAAGTGCCTCCTCGAGTACCCCTTGCCTCGCCTGTTCCTGTATACGTTTCGCCCATTCTTTGATAGTGGTGTAATTGTGTGCCAGCTGCGCCAGCTGATTTAAGGCTTGTTCTTCACCGGGATGGAGGTGTCGGGACAAGGCCGGCGATGTTCGGAGCGAGGTGGGACGCTCTGAAGGTGCTGGAACAAAGAAGCTCGATGGATGACCCGCCAAGACTAGCAGAACCTCGGCGAGCATCTTTGGGTATGAATATGAGTAATAGGCAAGGGGTGCTATTTGGTCGCTGCTCATCATGAATAGACGCGTCGACGCGAGCAACGGAAGCAAATTATCATGAGTTCATCTGGTAGCTGAAGAAGTTGTGATCTATGCTGGTCTCGAAGTGTCTAATTCTACGGGCGATACATCTCCCAAGCTTTCGAGTATCTGCAATCGTCAGCATCTTTCACATACCAGTGGTGCCGGAGGAATGCGGGTGAATCGGGTGGAGATCTCGCGGAGCGGAGGGACGCTGTTTATAGCCTGGATCGAGCTCAAGACTCACAGTACTACCATTAATAATCCCCGTAGTCGCGATCAAGAATCGTCTCCCCTTTGTCTGCTTTGACATCCACCTCAATGCCGAAATTTCGGTATAGGTACAGCCACCCAAGAAGAACACGACCGTCGTGGTAGTCTCTTTTCTACTTACTGCAAATCAGCCGCTGCAACCCGACCGGTCGTAAATGACTCACCTTGTCCTGGTAGTCTGTCTGCTTTCTGTCTGACATCGACTGTTGCGCCAGGGATCGACCCAAGTACGTCTTCGAATCCCTTCCATCCGCTGATGGGGTGTGCTTTGGGCAATTCTTTCCTCTTGGCACCCGTCTGTTGAGCTTCATCGTCATTGCCTGCTCCGACCGACAGAATGGCGTTTTTCTGAGTGACACACTGGACCAATCGTATCGAAAGCGGAGCATAGCCAGAGTAGACGTAAGATATATCATTGGGGGCTGCATCATCGATGTCGTCGACGATAAGTCGTAATGCTTTGCGGACTTGGGAGAATGGAAGAGGTGCTGTCGAAGGTGATTTGACCAGTAGATTTAGGTCTTGTAGTGCGATCAGAAGAGACAAGTGATGATACCCGTAGGTCTTCGCCGTTAGGATATGCTTGCAAGAAATGGGAAAGAGAGCCTACCTGGAGGAAATCCCGCTTGAACGCCTCGAGGTTCTTGACCTTGATACCGCCGCTCGTCAAGCTCATCAAGACTACGGATCGTAACACCGACTGCCATGAAACCTGTTGAGCCATGAGATCCTCCAGTACCGTCAACTGATCATTTGGGCTATATCCAGCGACTAGATTCTGCTGCGCTTCGAGATTCTTGCCAAACTCGTCCGTCCGCGTTATTGGCATCAACAGCTCCGTTAGACCAGTATCTGTAGCGTCAGCGGCAAAGCAGAAGACCTCGAACCCAGGTACTCACGTAATCTGAGATTTTGCTGTTCAGATTGCAGACCGCCTATCTTGCCCACAAACTCCTTCATCTGACTAACGCTCTTTAGGTTTTTCGCTCCTCCGAAATCACCTTCCAGTCGACGAGCAAGCCTACTCAGCCGCGTACCGACAACTGCAAAGTTGAGATCCCTGATCTCGCCGAGCAACGTATCTTTAGTCGCGGAGAGGTGATGTTTGCGTTTTTTGGGTGCGGTCGGCATAGACGCCGAAGGCGCCTGCGTAGGGTCCAAGAGTGCGGGATCGATTTCGACATTTGCTAAGTGGATCAGCAGGTCCTGACCAAGACCTGATGACTTACAGTTCTTGATACCGATGAATTCGTCAATCATGCCCTCGTAGGTCAACTGGGTACACATAGGCGTGACCCAATCCACGGAGCGGTCAAGGATGATCAAACTATCCACCGAATCCGACACGTCCAGATCGGCATATTGCGTTAGGCCTGATTGTTGATGGCGTCGCAGGAGGTCTGCCAGTTTCTGTCCTGTTAGCTTTTAGTAGAGGTGTGTTGTACGGCATCTCACCTTCGCTCCATCCCCTTTGCCGAGTATACGTGGGAATAGTCCAAAAGCTCTTTGAAAGGTCATCAGCGCTAGCGAAGAGTAGTAGACTGGGGTGTCATCGCCATGCTACGAATCAGCATTTACCCACGCATCAAGCTACGGGTGGTACACACCAGGTACAGATCCCTAGCCACGTCGTCCATCTCCAGAGAAAGCAAGTCTTCCTCCAAAGGGACGAATTCGAGCTTGAACTATTCCGTCAGCGTATCCTTGTCTCTCTTGAACAGAAGAACTCACTTCGGAAACAGTGACATCTCCTGCCACACCTTCATCCTCCAGAACCTTCCTACACAGCTCGGTCACCCTGGGGACCATCAAGATGGTAAACACCAATGGGCCGCTCGATGATGGGGTACTCTGCGACGACCTAATGTGACCTGTTAGGTCAGCTCCCCGGCCCGGAGTCAACGGGCACTGGAAGCCTACCAGCTATCGTTCGCATGTGAGCCATTTGGGGTCGACATATGTATACAACATTCCTTGTAGAGATATTTGGCAATCCAGCCTCTAGCCAGAACATCTTGTCTACTGCTTGATGCTACTTCGTCAGCTGCGAGCGCCATTACAACGTACCTTGAGCTGAGCGACCTCGGTCACCAGTCCGAGCGGTCCTGCCAATGCTGTCTCCAGAATGAGTGTTTTTGCGCCTTGTATCTAACGAAGATTAGCCTGATCCGACAGTACAATGGATTCCCTACATCGTTCAGGCTCTCGACCAGAGCCGACTTGGCGAGTTCCCTTAGAATGCCCACATCAAGCCCTTTGTCGGTTGGTACGGGTACCGTCGACTCTGAATCGCCCGAGGTCGAAGGAGCGGGAGGGGGTAGATTTATCTTCAGTCTTGAAGGTCCAGCTGCTGCCATCTTGGGTTCCTTCGCGGTATACAAGTGAAGTGATGGTGTAGATTGACAGTAGGGGTGGGTAACAATGACGACAATCCGGGGCCAAGTTGAGAGAGCGCGCCGAGGTCAAAAGATCTTCTCACTCTTCCTATCGTTTGTCACCTATACCTCTATATACCTCATTCAACGCATAATTAGATAGACCAGGGGCTAGCTGGATATTCTGATACATATCAATCAAGTTTTGGAGATACTTTGAGCACCGAGACCGCTACAAATCCCATCCTTTCGGTCCAGAACCACCACAATATTGCCGACACAATGGACGAGCTATCAACCGGATCCGAGTCTGATTACTCTAGCTCGTAAGCTGACTCATCTCGCAAGACAGAACAAAGCTTATCTTCCAGCTGGATCTCTTGGTTCCTCAACACCAAAGGCAATGTATGACTTTGGACATATCGACCCTGACATGAGCTGACAATTACAGGAGTACTTTGCAGAAGTTGACGATGATTACATTATGGATCGTTTCAACTTGACCGGTCTGAATGGAGAGGTAGTACAGGAGTACACAAGGGCTTTGGATCTCCTCACCGACTGTTCGGGTATGTGCCGCCAAAGTCGCGAGAGGGTGGGGGCTGACTGCGTAGACGACGCAGACTTAGACGACGACGCTCGGGAAACAATCGAAACATCCGCACGCTTCCTCTACGGCCTAATCCACGCTCGATATATCGTGACATCTCGTGGTCTGGGCAAAATGGTACGCTTTTTGTCAGCTCGCTCACAGCTAACATGCAGCTTGAGAAGTACCGCAAAGCCGACTTTGGTCGTTGTCCACGAGTATACTGCTACTCCCAACCCCTTCTTCCCGTCGGTCTATCCGACATTCCCTACCAGAAATCAGTCAAGCTATATTGTCCTCGCTGCGAAGACATTTATTCACCTAAATCAAACCGACATGGGAGTATCGACGGAGCGTATTTCGGTACGACATTCCCACATATGCTATTAATGGTATATCCACAAATGATTCCTGGTAAAGGCCAGCCGACACCGAATGAAGGAAGGAGAGATATGGGAACTGTTGGGCAGTCTGGAAGTGCGGCGGCGGCAGCGAAGACATCAGAGAGATACGAGCCAAAGGTGTTTGGATTCAAGGTCAATGAGGAGGCCAAGTTGGCCAGGTGGAGAACGGCTCGAAGGGACCAGTAAGCTCAGAGATAACCTCGTTCGCCCAAAAAGCTGACAGCGCAGGCAAATAGCAAGACTCGAAAAGCTAGAGAAAGAGACGGTCGAGCCAGTACTCCCACTTCAACAAGCACCAAAGCCGCAGACCTAGTCGACTCGGCAAGACGGTGTAACACATAGACAGACCCCTCCGACCCCATAGTTTCATATAGGTCATTATGCATCTCATCGG